>Ga0210377_10002023_pt1 | contig 18034 bp, 12 predicted proteins | sample PLM4_65_b1redo_FD_155480 | JGI IMG/M metagenome (GOLD analysis project Ga0210377, IMG submission 155480) | Groundwater sediment microbial communities from an aquifer in East River, Colorado, USA - PLM4_65_b1 redo | ecosystem: Environmental > Terrestrial > Soil > Riparian zone | place: USA: East...
GCTTCTGCAAAAGTTCGGGAGTTGGATAGTGCGGTCCGCCAGCAGGACCGACATCCCGGACGCCCCCAGCGGATTTCGGGCCATGAGCCGGGAGGCCGCGCTGCGCCTCAACGTATTTAATGAGTATACTTACACGCTCGAGACGATCATTCAGGCCGGGCAGAAGAACATGTCCATTATCTCGGTCCCGGTCCATGTCAACGAGGATTTGAGGCCGTCGCGGCTGCTGAGAAGCGTCCCTCAGTACATCAGGAAATCAATATTGACCATCATCCGCATTTTTGTCGTCTATAAACCCTTTCGTTTCTTCATGACGATAGGGTTGGTCTTGTTTGCTTCGGGTTTCGTGATCGGCCTCAGATTTCTTTATTATTTTTTCCGGGAAGGCGGCGAAGGACATGTGCAATCGCTGATCCTGGCCTCCATCCTTCTCGGCATAGGATTTCAAACAGTGCTGGTCGCATTTCTTGCGGACCTGCAGGCCGTAAACAGAAGATTGATGGAAGACATACAGTACCGGATCAGAAAAATGGAGAGCGCGAAAAACAACAGCCGGCAGTAAAGGCGGCGCCGTTATCCGGCTGCCGAATGTTTTAAGGAGTCCGGAGTGAAGATCCAGGTCATTACCAGTTCCTATCCCGCTGGCCCCGATGACCCTACAGGGACGGCGGGGCTATTTGTGCGTCAATTCGCGCTGGAACTTGCAAGCCGCAGGCACGACGTCGTAGTTCAGCCGGCGGCGCGGAAGCGCGCGTATGAGCCGGACCGCGGCATTTCGATCATTCCCACGCCATGGAAAGGCGGAGACCGGGAACTGGCGTCGATGAACCTGATGAACCCCAAAAACTGGTGGATCTTCCTCCTTTTTTTTATAAACGGCATAAGAAATACTCTGCTCATAAACAATAAATATAAAATTGAGAGGACCCTCTGCGTCTGGGCCGTCCCTTCCGGGATATTCGGATTGGCGGGAAAACTTAAAAATAATGTTCCGTACGATATTTGGGCATTGGGGTCGGACATCTGGAAAATCAGGAAGGTCCCCTTCCTCGGAAAATTGATATTAAAAATAGTCATGGAAAATGCCGCCAGGGTATATGCCGACGGCGTTCAATTATGCAAAGAGGTAGCGGACCTTACCGGCGTGCCGTGCGAATTCCTTCCCTCAAGCAGGAAGCTCCCCGCGCCGACAGAACGGCTATTTCCATCGGATCCGGCGAAGTTATGCCATTTTCTGTTCGTCGGACGATATCATGTAAATAAAGGACCCGACTTGCTCATAAAAGCAATCGGATGTTTGCCGCACGATATAAAGGAAGCAATCCGCGTCCATATGTTCGGACTTGGCCCTATGGAAAGAGAACTGAAGAGTATGACTTCAGAGCTGCGGCTGGAGAAATATATTTATTTTCATGGTCCTATACAGGCCCAGGAGTTTTCAAATTATTTAAACAGCGTTTCTTTTTTGGTGATCCCATCCAGGATCGAAAGTATTCCTATCGTCTTTTCTGATGCTCTTCAATTGGGCACGCCGGTTGTTGCGATGCCGGTTGGCGATTTAGCGCATCTGATAAAAGAATTCGGGTGCGGCATCCTTGCCGACGAAGTTAGCGCGGAAGCTTTGGCGTCCGCTATCAAGGAAGCCTTGCCTCGAAGTAAAGATTCCTTTAGGGACAGTACGTCAACGGCATATGAGCGGTTTGAAATAAAAAATGCGGTTCATGCGTGGTTGGACTTTAATTCGCCGAATCACGGTCAAGAGCTCAAGTGATCAAAAGCATCAGGAAAGCCACAGATGAGGAGTGGGACAGTATTGTCGATACCGCGGGGTCTGCGATATATTTCCAGACCCGGGAGTGGTTCGACATCTGGGCGGACTACGCGGGCTTTGAAAGCGATGCGAGACTCATATGCTTTGACGACGGTAAAAAAGTCCTGTTGCCCCTTACTCATGTAAACCTTTTAAAAGGCCTGATCAAAGTCAACTTTCTTGCTCCAAAAGGCATGGGAGGATTCGTTACGAATGATGAATTGATTGCCGATGAAAAAAGAGAGCTGTTTGACATCCTGAGAAAAATCAAAATACTCTATTGCGCGGTCAATCCCTACGATACGTTAACGAACGAATTTGGTGGATTTAATGGTGAAGATTTTACCCAGGTATTGGATTTGGCTCAAGGTTTTGAACCGATATTTAAAAACTGGTCTAAGGGACATTATAGCGCGGCCAAGAAAGGGATGAGAGAAGGAATTAATGTGGAATTAGCCGTAACGGAAAGTGACTGGAAATCTTATTTTGCGATATATCAGGATACGTTGGCCCGATGGGGCAACAAAGCGACGAATACTTTAAAGTGGCATTTGTTTGAAATAATGTATGCGAGAAATTCTCGTAAAATTAAACTGTGGCTGGCTAAATATCAGGGGCAAGTAATATCCGGCGCTCTATGTTTCTATTACAACAAGCATGTCGCATACTGGCATAGCGCCACCTCGCAGCGGTTTTTCAAAAAGCTGAACGCCTCCCATGTGTTACAGTATCGCATCATTAAAGACGCCTGTGAAAACGGGTTTCTTCTTTATGATTTCCTGCCCAGCGGCGGAATCGAAGGCGTTATCGATTTCAAGAACGGCTTTTCTCCGCAAAGAATACCGGTGCATGTTTATATGTCCCCGTTCATGAAAACAGCGGATGCAATGAGAAAAAGATTGCGGACGAACGCCATTTATAAATCTCTGATGAAGAACACTGGATTTTGAAAAATTGAATTCGTCATCAACCCGTAAAAAAAACGAAATCGTGAATCGCTACCGCTGCCCCGTTTGCGAGAGCGAGCTGGATACCGGGTCTCTGGCCGCGATGGTCCTCAGCACCCCGCGCGGGAAACAGGTATGGGCAAAGTGTCCCGGATGTGGGTCCTTCTTTACTCTCGAAGGATACGATCGGCAAGAAGAAACGGCACATACTCGCACGCGACCCTGGGGCATGATCGAAAGCGGTCTCGCCCTGAACGACGACAAGGACCCCATGTTCGAGGCCATCCTCCGCGCGCTCCGTCGCTACGCGCCTCGGGGAAGCGCGCTCCTGGACGTCGGCTGCTCCTACGGCGGCTTTATCCTGCGGGCGCAAAAAGAGGGTTACCGAGTCCGGGGAATGGATATCGTCCCGGAGGCTGTCGAGTATGTCCGCAGCCGGGAAATCGCATGCGACCGCGCGGCCTCCGTCGGAGACGTTAATATTCCCGAAAGCTCGCAGGGAATAATATCCGTTCTTGACTGTAACTATTACTGGCCGAGCCAAAGAAAGGAACTGCGCGCTATTCATTCCCGGCTCAAGCCGGATGGGCTGCTCGTGATGCGGGTAGTTGATACGTCATGGGCAGTACAAATCGGGCTTTGGCTAAGCAGGTGTTTTCCCCAAGTGGGCCGGCGCCTCTGCGAAAAGGCGGTGTACGACCACCGCGTCTCAATCCCGGTCCGGTCGCTTCTGCGTGTGATAGAGCAGGAGGGGTTTAACGTCGTTTATACGTCCCAGCGCGATGCAATGCCGTTCCGTCACAATAGTCTCAAGATCAGGATTGTGTATGCGATCGGCTGCATTGTCTGGCGGATCTTTGGCTACAACCTGGCGCCCGGCTTCGTATTTATAGCGAGAAAGCGATCGTCATGATTCCTCGTCATAGTCTGCCGTTTGGCATCCGAAGAACCTTATCTGTCCTGGTATCGCCGACGCCTGATATCAGCATGTCGGACCTTGAGAAGGCTTACGCGGAGGCACTCGGGGTGCGCGCGAGCATCCTGCTTCCGAGCGTGCGCGCGGGAATTCACATGGTGGTCCAGGTCGTGAATAAGCCCGGCATGATTGTGGCCGGTCCGGCTTACACGTGCCACACCGTGCATGAAGCTCTGGCCCTGAGCGGAGCGCGCACGCGATTGGTTGATTCGGCCCCCGGCTCTTTCCTGATGGCACCCGATGCTGTCTACGCCGCCACCGGGCCGGGTTCCGCGCTTGTGCTGAGTGAAGTCTACGGAATCCCGTACGACCAGGATATGCTGCAGAGCGCATCAAGAAAAGGGCCCAGTGTGCGGGTCCTCGATATGGCCATGAGCGTCCCAATGCCGGAAAGGATGCGGCAACTGAGGGCAAGGGACGTCGCGCTGTTCAGTTTCGGGTGGGGCAAGCCCATGTACGCCGGCTGGGGAGGCATCGCGTGTTTTCAGGACCTCGAACTTGCGGGCAGGGTCCGCGAGATACGGGACCGGTGGGCCGCCCCGGAATCATTCCTTCTTCGATTTCGGCGCGGCTGCCCGACTCTTCTCCAGGTTGCTCTGAATCAACGGTTCCTTTATGGGCTGTTGCATGAACGGCATCTTTACCGACTTTACAAAAAAAACACATCTTCGCGATGTGAGCAAGGACCTCCTCCGCCGGCAAACGGGGATGCCTCATATCCCGCTTCAGACCTGTCCGCGCGGACATTGCCCAATGAATGGACACGCCCGATGACCGCGCTGAATCGAAACCTTGCTCTGCACAACCTGCTTTACTCCGTGCAAAATGCCGACCTGAGACGCCGGCAGGCGGAGATCTATTCCCGGACCCTGGTGGAGTCCGGCATCGTCCGCGGCGCCGGGAGCAAGGTACTGCCGCAAAGTCATTTTCCGATTCGGCTTCCGTCCGCCGTACGCGACGCGATGTGCTATTACCTGAGAGGCCGGGGCATTGATACGAGTACGCTTTTCCCGTTTCCCGCAGGGTTGAGCCGGGACCGCTACCCTCATGCGGCCGAGGCGGCCGACGAAGTGATCGCCCTGCCGCTCGGCCCGGGCATAACCCTTGAAGAGGTGCGAATGGTTTCGAGTTGCGTCAAAGACGGCTTGCGGGACCTTGGCAGTCAGTAACTTATTAACGAGGCATTGCCTCAGACCGACGAAGCAAAACCAAATTCTCAGACAGGATAACGGAATCAACAGGATGAGCAGGACGGATTTTATCAGATGTTATCCTGTAATCCCGTCAAAAGAGACTTTGATGCTTGTTCATGCGGATCGTTTAAAAAACTTGAGTCAAATTTAAAGATGAGCGGTACTAACGGTTTTTACCCTTGGATCTCAGAAAGACATTAAAAATAACGGCCTCTGTCGTCATCATTCTTCTGATCAGCTATTTTTATGCGCTGGAATTCAGAAAGCATTGGGCGTCTCTGCAGGAATTCACAGTAAGCGTCAATGCGCATTATTTGATAATTTCTTTGTCTTTATTTCTTCTTTCTTATCTTCTTGAAACCTTTATCTGGAAAGTCTGCATGAATGCGCATCTCGGCAGGCCTGAACTTAATTTCGTTCAAAGTATCGCCGTGGTTAATGCGAGCGGCCTCTTGAAATATCTGCCCGGCCGAATCTGGATCTATACGGCGCAACTGTTATGGCTGAAGAAATATAATATCCCTAAATCCTTGGTCCTTTATGTTAATTTAATCTGCACCCTCGGCTCGGTTATCGTGTCGCTCTATCTGGGCCTTATCTATCTGGCTTTGTATGCGAATCTGATGAGTTTCAAGGCGCTTATACTTTCGGGTGCCGCACTGATACTGTTCAACGTAATGTATATCGTCTGGAATTCCCTATTGTTAAATAAGTTGATCGCGCTGGCAGGCAGGCTTCTTAAAAAAGAAATCCAACCCTTAAAGAGCGCGAGATCGCTGCTTCTTTACATTCAGTTGGTCTATATGTGCAGTTGGTCTCTAGCGGGGCTGAGCGGTTATTTTCTGGCCGAGGGGATCGGCTTGCATATTCAGGCTGCGGAGCTGTTCGCTATTCTTGCGTCAATGTCCTTGTCGTGGGTAGTCGGATACCTTGCCATAATTACCCCAGGGGGATTCGGTGTTCGTGAAGGGATGATGCTGGTGATGTTGAACAACGTCGTGAGCGCCCAGACAGCGTTAATTTTCCCGATCCTGTCCCGTTTGATATACTTGATAGCCGAAGCGCTCCTGGGACTGGCAGCTTTATTACTCGGCGTGAAATACAGTGTGTTCTCATCAAAAAAAAGCGGTTGAATCGTTGCTTAAAAAACGTTATGCGTCATCCTATCCCTGGATTAACTCATCTAATGCGTTACATCCCTTTTCGTATCCTAAATCACATGCTATCTGAAAATCCGCAATAGCGAGGTCCCTGTTGCCCATTCTCAGATGGAGATTCCCTCGCTCCACATAGGCCGTGGCATCATCTGGATTTAGGAGGATTGCCTTATTAAAATCCTCCAGCGCCCGGCCAAGCTGATCAATGAGGGCATACGTAATCCCGCGGTTGTAGTATGCGTCGATATAATCAGGCGATAGGGCAATGGCCTTATTAAAATATTCTATCGCTCGGGCAGATAAACTCATTTTGCCGAGTAAAACCCCCATATTGTTATAGGCCGTATAATAAAACGGGTTCAAGGCTATTGCCCTTTCATAATCTTCAATCGCCTTATCGAACCGGCCTTCTCTTTCAAAAGCCACGCCACGATACGCATAGGCCATAGGGACCCTGTCGGGTTCTTTTTCTATAACGTAACTCCAGAGGGTAACGCTGTTTTTCCAGATGCTGATTTGCTCCAGCGTTGCATAGGACAGGGACACAAACGCAAAAACCGCTGCTGCGCCGCAGGCGGCCTTAACAACCAGGCCCGGCCTTTGTAAGGCATTGACCGTTCCCCAGACCCATGCCACCGCCAAACCGATGATAAAGAATGGTCCGAGGCTGGGCAGGTAAGCATACCGGTCGGCCATGGACTGGCCTCCCACCTGGACAATGCCAAGCACGGGAATCAGGGTTACGGCGTAATAACCCCAGGCCGTCAGCCATAATTTCTGTTTTTTCGCCGGAACCACGCAGGCCGCCGTAATCCCGATGACAAGAGCAATTGCCGAAAGATACTCCAAAGACAGGAATGAGACGCCCTGCGGATAGGGATAATAGGGGACTAAATGAACAGGCGCTATCATCTTCCAAAGATACGCGATGAGAGCTTCGGCGGCGACAAGAAGTCGCGTTGACAACGGTACGACCTCCATCAAGGTCATGGCCCCTTCCGTTCTCTGGGCCAGAAGCGTCACGATGGACGCGGCAAGGCCCAGGGCGAAGAACGGAAGTTTCTCCACACAGGCGGTCCACAACGTTCTACCGGACCGTATCCTGTTGAAAGGAAACCAGTCCAGAAGCAGCAGCACGATGGGGAGGCTGACGGCCATGGGCTTGCTGAGCAGGGCGAGGATGAAAAAAACAAGTGCAACGAGATAGTACTTGTTGGATAAAAAATTCTTTTGACCCGACCCTTCTTGTGTGTTGCCTCCCGACGCACGACCCCGGACAACTGACTCCTGACCTCTGATCGCCGACCGCCGACTGCTTACATACTTCGTATACATGACGATGCTGAGCAGAAAGAACAGGGCGCACAGGAGGTCCTTCCTCTCCCCGATCCAGGCAACGGACTCCACATGCACCGGATGGAGGCCGAACAGGAGGCCTGCCGTCCCCGCTGCGATCAGTATCGCCCGCTCATTCAAAAAGGGGGATTGTTCGTTCGTGATGGACCTTTCCTTGAACGCATCGAGAAGCTTTACTGCGAGAAGCACGACCACAAAGGTGTTCACGGCGTGGAGAATGATGTTGGTCAGATGATAGCCCAGCGGGTTCAATCCCCAGACGGCATAATCAAGGGAATAGGATATCCATGTCAGAGGGTGCCAGGAACCTGCCCTGATTGTGCTGAAGGCCCACTTGACGAAGTCGAAGGCAGGGGCCTTCAAATAGGGGTTTGCAAAGATATAAACATCGTCATCCCAATCGACAAATGCATTCAGCAGCGCCGGGAGATAAACGAGGAGCGTTGCCAGGGCAACTGAACCCGCAAGATAGTACCTGAAGTTTTTCACTCTCTTCACCTTCGGCCTCCGGCCTTCAAAGACAATCGGCAACACGGCAGATTGACCCGTAAAAAAAGCGCCCTGGTATTACCGCAATGCATTACATCCCTTTTCATACCCTAAATCGCAGGCTTTCTGATAATCCGCGCGAGCAAACTCCGTTCGGCCTGTTTGAGAATGGATCCTTCCCCGGTTAAAATAAGCCTCGGCGAGTTCCTGGCTCAATGCAAGCGCCGTATTAAAATCTTCAAGCGCCCTGCCATACCGGCCAGTGAGTGCATAGACTATCCCGCGGTTGCTGTAAGCGGCGGCATAATCCGGGTTTAGAGCAATGGACTGATTGAAGTCCTCCATTGCCTTGTCGAACATTCCAGCTTCGCCGCGCAAAACACCCCGATTCACGTACGCTTCGCAGTTGGCCGGCTTCAGAGCAATTGCCGTATCGTAGTCTGCCAGCGCCCTCTCGGGTTGACCGCTTGTTTCAAAAGCTCGTCCTCGATTGACATACGCAAGATAAGCTCTTTGGGGCTCTTGTGCTATAACGTAATTCCAGAAAATAATGCTGTTTTGCCATATGCCGATTTGTTTAAGCGTTAAATAGGACATGCCGCCGAGGACCAGAATAGCCGCGGCGCCGGAGACGATCTTAACGATGAATTTTCCGGCAAACAGGAAATTCAGCTTGCTCGAAATCCATGCCGTAACCAGGCCCATGATAAGAAATGGCCCGAGGCCGGGCAGATACGTATACCGGTCCGCCATTGATTGAAATCCCACCTGGACAAGGCCGAGCACGGGAAGCAGGGTCACGATATAATAACTCCACGCCGACAGCAGGAGGCCCCGTTTCTTTGCCGTCATGATGCAGACCGCGGTGACCGCGATCACGAGAACGAGCGGGAACAGATACTTCCCTGATAACAGTGATGCATCCTCGGGATAGGGATAAAAAGGGACCAAATCCAAGGGCAGCAGCATCTTCCAAAGATAGGCGATAAGGGCCTTTGCTCCCACCAACACTCGCGTTGTCAATGGCACAAACTCGAGTGCTCGCATGGCCCCACCCGTTTTCTGCGCCAGGACCGTTATGATCGATGAAAAAAAGCTTAACGCAATAAAGGGGAGCTTCTCCACGCAGGCGGCCCAAAACGTCCTGCCGGACCGTATCCGGTTGAAGGGAAACCAGTCCAGAAGCAGCAGCACGACCGGGAGGCTGACCGCCATGGGCTTGCTGAGCAGGGCGAGGATGAATAAGCCGAGCGCTGCGAGATAGTGCCTGTTGATGAAGAAATTTTTACGACCCGCCTCCTCGTTTCCGCTGCCTTTCGACTGCTGACCGCCGACTGCTGACTGCTGACTGCCGACATACTTCGTATACGCGATGATGCTGAGCAGGAAGAACAGGGCGCACAGGAGGTCCTTCCGCTCCGCAACCCAGGCCACGGACTCCACATGCACCGGATGGAGGCCGAACAGGAGGCCGGTCGTTCCCGCCGCGATCAGTATCGCCCGCTCGTTCAAGAATGATGGCGGCCCGTTCCGTATCGTTCTCTCTTTCCATGCCTCAAGAAGCCTTATGACGAGAAACACGACTATGAAGACGTTGCTGGCGTGGAGAACGATATTGGTCAGGTGGTGCCCCAAAGGGTCCAGCCCCCAGACGGCGTAATCGAGGGCATGGGACAGCCAGGTAAGCGGGTGCCAGTTGCTTTCGTAAAAATCGAAAAAGGCCCACTTGAAAAAGGCGGCATTCAGCGAACGGATATGAGGGTTCTCATAAACGTAAGGCCCGTCGTCCCAGTTGATAAAATCGTTCCGCAGGGCCGCGAGATAAACGAGAAACGCCACGACGGCAACGGCACCGGCCAGAGAGTACTGATAACGCTCTGTTCTTTTCACCTTCAACCTCTCATATCTCAGGGCAGCATTGCGTCGCATGCTTTTCTGATTCCCAACTCACATGCTTTTTGAAAATCCGAGACGGCAAGCTCCTTGTAGCCAGCCCTGTGATACAGACTTCCGCGATTATAGTACGCCGTACCATCATCCTTCTGCAATTGAATTGCTTTGTTAAAATCCGCCAACGCCCTTTCGTTCTGGCCCGTGCGGGCATAGGATACTCCCCGGTTATTGTATGATTCCGCGTACGCCGGATCTATCGCAATCGACTTATCGAGATACTCTATCGATTTATCGAATAAGCCGGCATTGAGATATAACACGCCCAGATTGTTGTACGCCTTGTTCCTGGACGGATCCAGGGCGATTGTCTTTTCGAAGTCCGCGATTGCCTCATCAAACCGGCCTGATTTTTTGAGGGCCAGGCCGCGATTATTATAGGCGATGGGGAACCGGTCGGGCTCTTTTTCAATAACGTAATTCCAGAGGACCAGGCTGCTTTGCCATTTATCAATCTGTCGGAAAGTTAAAGATAACAGGGAGGCAAATACAACAATAGCCAGGATCGAGCTGAAAAGTTTGACCATCAGGCGCCATTTCCCCAATGCGGGGATCCCTGCCGAAGCCAGCGCAACCGCTAACCCCATGACAAAAAACGGCGCCAGGCTGGGCAAATAGGTAAACCGGTCAGCCATTGCTTGGCCTCCCGCCTGAACAATACCGAGCACGGGAACCAGGGTCACGACATAATAGCCCCAGGCCGCCAGCCATAATTTCTGTTTTTTTGCCATAACCATACAGGCTGCCGTCATCCCGATTACAAGAACAATTGCAGAAGAATATTCTAACGATAACGGCGATGCATCCTTTGGATACGGATAATAAGGGACTAAATTCAGGGGCCATATCATCTTCCCGAGATAGGCAACAAGGGACCTGAATCCTACAAGGACCCGCGTTGATAAGGACACGGTCTCCATCAGCTCCATTGCCCCTCCCTTATTTGCAGCAAGAACAGTCAACATCGATGAAATAAGGCTCAGTGCGAAAAAAGGGAGCTTCTCGATGAGGGCAAGACGAAAGGCCCGAGAGGACCGCAGCCTGTTGAAGGGATACCAATCCAGGACCAGCAGAACGACGGGGAGGGTAACCGCCATCGGTTTACTGAGCAGAGCAAGGATGAAGAACCCGAGAGCGATGAGATAGTGCTTGTTAAATAAAAAAATTTTTTGGCCCGACCCGTCCTTACCCTCGCCTTCCGACTGCTGACCGCCGACCGCCGACTGCCGACGGTCCGCATATTTCGCATACAGGGTGATACTGAGCAGGAAGAACAGGGCGCACAGAAGGTCCTTCCTCTCGGCAACCCAGGCCGCTGATTCTACATGCACGGGGTGAAGACCGAACAGGAGGCCCGTCGTTCCCGCCGCAATAAGCATCGTGCGCTCATTCACGAATGGCGACGGCCCGCTGTGCGTTGTTCTCTCATTCCATGCTTCAAGAAGCCTTATGACGAGAAACACCACAATGAAAGTATTGGCTGCGTGAAGAATGTTGTTGGTCAGATGATGCCCCAATGGATTCAGCCCCCAGACAGCATAATCCAGGGCATGGGACATCCAGGTGAGGGGAGACCAGTAGCTTGCATGAAAATTAAAAAAAACCCATTTGAAAAAAGCTGGATTCAGTGAGCGGATGTGAGGGTTCTCGTAAACATATATATCATCATCCCAGTTAACGAAATCATTCCGCAGCGCTGTGAGATATACGAGAAAGGTTATCAGGGCAACTGAAGCCGGAAGATAGTATTGAAGCGCGCCGTTTCTTTTAGACTCCAAGGTACCTCCCATAATAACCGATCGGTACAGGGAGCGCCCCGCGGTTCCTGTTCGCCGCGGCCTTATTCGGTTCGCCAGCCAGTGCGCGCTCATTCATACCGCCCGCTCCAGAGATTGGCTTTTATGTACAGCAGTTCGGTGAATGTTCTCAACGCATCCTTGACCGGCCTGACCCTGCTGTCCGAGGAATTGAGCCAGCTTATCGGCACTTCCCGGATCGAGTAGCGTAAGTTCCGTGCTATGGACAACAGCTCGATGTCAAACCCGAAACGGTTGACTTTCATGCGGGAGAAGATATCTTTTGCGGCGTTGTGCCGCAGCGCTTTGAATCCGCATTGTGTGTCCCTTATGTTGTCCAGGAGAAAGACCTGAATCAGAAAGTTTCCGATTCGTCCAAGCGCGATCCGATACTTCGGCTGCTTGATCGTGATGTTGCTTCCCGCGATATAGCGGGACCCGATAACGATCTGGTGTTCTTTCAGAAGAGGGAGAAATTTTTCGAATTCTTCGATCGGGGTCGAGTTGTCGGCATCGGCAAAAAGAATGTATTCTCCCCGGCTCCGTTCCACGCCCGCCTTCACGGCGTGTCCCTTGCCCCGATTCTTGGGGTAACGAACGAGGAACAAATCATGAATCCTCTCCCTCATTGCATTCACGGCCCCGGCGGTATCGTCGCTGCTGCCGTCGTCGACGACAATGATCTCCCGCGTAGTCTTCTGACCTCGGAAATAACGGTCCACCGCTTCGAGCGTCCCGACGATGCGTCTTTCTTCATTAAAAGCCGGAATGACAATCGTCAGCCCGTACTCATACCTGTCGACATAGGCGATCTGGCGCGTCGCGTCATGAAACGTCCAGTTTTTATTCGCGAGGAAATTCCACGTCAAAACGATGGCCGAAGTCGCAAGCTTTGATGCCACATACCAGATGCCGAGGGCATATACAAAGAAAGCCATGCAGATCTCGGTGAGGACAAGCCCGACGACGGAAACGATGCAGAATTTGGTAAACTGCCTTTTAATATTGGGTCCATGATTGCCGAAAGTCCAATACTTGTTCAAAACAAAATTGTTGATCACGGCAAGGACGAAAGACAGCGCGGTCCCGATGAGCACGGGGATGCGCAAAAGATCTACAAAAACCCAGAGTGATCCCACATCGATCGCGGTCCCGACAGTCCCTACGGTTGCGTATCGTATAAGAACAAGATAGTGCTTTAACGTGGCCTTCAACATCCGAATGTAACCTCGCCCAAAGGGAAAGTGCTGCTCGTGATTCTCGGATCCGGTTAATGTGCCGCCCGGTCCGCCGCAAACATGCTTAACGGGGTCGTCGTTCTTTCAGCGTTCTCTCGCCCGTGCCGCGCGCCTCTGCTCTTCGGCCTTGTCATGCCGGCCCTGCAGGTCATACGCCTTTGCGAGATTGTAATGGTACGCCGCCTTGCTGTTGTCCAGGCGGACGGCTTCCTGAAGCTGTTCAATGGCTTCGTCAACCAAGCCCTTCATTCCATACGCTACGCCTAAATTATTGCGGGCCTCGGCATAGCCCGGCCTCAAGCGTATCGCCGTTTGATACTGTTCTATGGCTTGGTCCCGCAAGCCCTTCTCGTCGTATGTGGATCCGAGGGCGAAGCGGAGCTCTGCGGCGTCAGGCATGAATTTCAAAGCGGTCTGGAATTCGATGATTGCATTCTCTATCAGTCCCTTTTTCGCGTACGCACTTCCCAGAAGACCATGAATGTCTCCATCTTCCGGGCTTAATTCTGCTGCTATCGAGAATTGTTCTATCGCCCTATCGTGCCAGCCTTTCTCCTCGTAAGCGATGCCCATATTCACATACGCACTGACATAATCGTGCTTCAGTCTTAAAGCCGCTTGAAATTGCTCAACAGCCTCGTCTGTCCGGCCCTTTTTGCTCAACGCAAGGCCCAGGTTGTTATAAACGTGGGGGATGGGGTGCAATCTCAGCGACGACTGTAAATGTTCTATGGCTTCATCCACGCGTCCTTTATCATTTAGCAAAGCATCCCCGAAATTAGCTTCTACGATGGCGTCGTTGGGAGATTTTGTTATTGTATCCGCCCATAAACTGTAATTGTCTTTCCACACGGCGTTCCTCTTGACAACGGCCATGGAATAAATAATGAGCAAAGCCGCAACCACGACGGCAAGGAAGTTCTTCATTTCCGGTTTCTTCCGGATGGCTGCCGAGATACAAAGCGATACGATCATTACGTAGCCGACTGACGGGAGATAGAGGTATCTCTCGGCGAATGTGTTTTCTCCGAGCCCCGGGATGTAAAGGGCGGGCAGCAAGGGGACGATGATAAACGCAAGGGCCAGGAACAGTATCCTGTTATGTTTGAAGGACAGATACCCTGCAAAAACGTAAGCGGATACGATGAGCAGGGCGATCAGACCGGTCGGCTGCAAAATGGATTGAATAGGTTGAAAAATGTAAAACGCGTTGAGGTTTGCCGGAAGCGCCAGTTTCTGGAGATACTGTTCCAGAAGCGGGAATACGTTGATAACGTAGCCATAGATGGTCATTCCTCCATGCCGTTTATAGGGAGCGAACCCTCCGAGAAAATATGACCGCAAAATAAGATAGAGTGCTGACAGCACGAGGTAGGGAAAATACCTTCGCAGGAAGCTGCGCCAGGAAGTGCTCTTCGTTCCCGTTGCAGCGTCATAAGCGAGAAGCATAACGGGCAAGGTCACTGCCGGCTCTTTCGACAGGAGGGAGAGCGAAAAGGACGCTAATGACAGGAGATAGTATTTGCTTAACAGATGAGGATTGTTGGTTGACCTCGTATAGAGATAGAAAGACAAAAGATAAAAAAAGCTGAAAGACAGATCAGGGAACCCGGCGACCCATGCGACTGCCTCGGTATGGATCGGATGAGCGGCAAAAAGCAGGGCGGCAATAAACGGAAACCAGTGATTGCCGGGCACTCCCACGCGTTCTCTCGGGAGACTGAAAACGATAAGAAAGACGAGAACGGAGACCGCGGTATGAAGCAGGATATTGACGAGATGGAATCCCCATGGGTTGAGCCCGAAAATGTAATATTCGAGCATGTATCCGGTCAGGAGCAGGGGGCGGTAGTAGTTCGAGCCGCCGTGACTGAATCCCCACGTGTTCGCCGTGAAGATTTCCGGGGCATACCTGATGTCTTTTATCCAGTTATTGTTGACTATCTGAAGAATATCATCATACACAAAATCATTGAACAGCGCCGTACCATAAACGCCCAAAGAGACCAAAACCACAACAAGGATCAGGTGCCAAGGAAGGATCCTTTTCCCTTTGACAGGCCCTATTGTCGAGGGTTGTGAAACAGTCTCTTTTTTCACCACTTCCTCCTATCGAGGTTTACGCTGCCGCTTCTTTCCGCTCGGGCGCTGTTCGATTTCCGTCGTGTCATAGCGGACAAACGATGATCTTCATTTCTTCAGAATAAAGAGCCCATGCACAGGCGCCTTACTTGCTTCCCGCCGACCCGATTCCTCACTTTCGCAGCCGCCCCCCGGCAATTGAAGAATAGAAGGATCTCACAATGCGGGGCGCCGTCATCCGGTGAGGAATTCAGGGGGAAGGGAGGTGCGCAAAAAAGGTCATTGCTGAAACCGGGACGTAGCAAACCATCACGATGCTGCTCACAATGCGGCCCGGTACTCCAGCTTTAGCCCGCACTGTTTCTATCCGTTTTCCTAAACAGCGGTGACTGTGTTATGTTGAGTTTCTGCAGGAGAAATTGCAGCGATGTCGCAATCACGCCGAACCCGTACTTGACGCTCCTGGTGAAATTGATTGATGAGGCGTCGTCAAAGTATTTTGTCGGACAACTTATCTCTCCAATTCGGAACCCGAAATACACCGCCTGGGCGAGCATCTCGTTATCGAATACGAAGTCCTCGGAGTTCTTTTCGAGAGGAAGCGTTTCGAGCACCGCGCGGCTGAAGGCTCGAAAGCCGGTATGGTATTCCGACAGTTTCGCGCCGAGCATCAGGTTCTCTACGAGTGTGAGAAACCGGTTCGCAATATACTTGTAGAGCGGCATCCCGCCTTTCAGCGCCTCTCCGCCGAGGATCCGGGACCCGAGCACGACATCGTAATGCCCGGACACGACCATCGACGCCATTGCGGTAATCAGTCGGGGAGAATATTGATAATCCGGGTGGAGCATGACCACCACGTCCGCCCCTTTTGACAAAGCCTCCCGGTAACACGTCTTCTGGTTGCCACCATAGCCGCGATTCTGAGGATGAATGATCGTATGAATGCCGAGTTCCCTGGCTTTGACCGCGGTATCGTCCCTACTTGCATCGTCTACAAGGATCACCTCATCTACGATATCCTTGGGAATCTCGTTGTATGTTATCTCAAGGGTTTTGGAAGCATTGTATGCCGGCATGACCACGACTATTTTCTTCTGATGGAGCATCTGTCCCCTCTTTACCTTTCTCTTTTTTTCACGTTCGCAGGCGTATTCCTTGTTAAGCTGTACAGGTCGGAGCTATTGCTCAAGCTCTCCCGGATCATATTGTCTCACTCGTCCCCGCCCTGATCCCGGAAACGCCTCTGAAAGTTCAACATTATACCATTGCGAAAGAAGCGAAGCAATCCCGTAGTTTATAAGATTGAAATAGCGGTTGATCAGGTAAAAACGCAGATGAATGTGAAAAATAAAACAGTACCTCAGGAGGGCCTCGCCTTTGCCGTGCAAAGAGCGCTTCCATCCTGGATGGGCAGGCGGTTGCTATGGTATGACGCGTGATTTTCGATTCTGAATAACAGTACACGAGCGAAAAACGAAACCGACATCCCACACATACTATTTACAAAAATGGTGAAATAACCATTTTTGGCAGGCGATTTCACCAGATTTAGAATGGACTAAAACGGACCGGCAATAAAAATCCGTCTAAATTGTTTGAATTTCCCAGCATTCGTGATGAAATTTTAGCTTTAGCTGCTGAGTACGAAAATTGCACGTAATTTATAAGTGTAAAAGCAGCTAAAATTCGTAACAACTTGATGGCGCCCTGAATACTCTAAAGACTAATGACGAAAATTTTGCTGGTTGACGACGAAAATCTTATTTTGTACTCCCTTGCCGCGACGCTGAAGCACGACGGTTCAGACGTGACTACGGTTGCGAGCGGGAAAGATGCGCTCAGCGAAATACGTCGTTCACCCTACGATATCTGTTTTCTCGACGTAAATCTCCCCGATGCCAACGGCTTCGAACTCATGAAAACCGTCCAGGAAATTTCCCCGGCAACGAGGATCATTATCATGACGGCGGTGGACCTCAATGACGTGCAGATGAGATATCTGCATAATAACGCCTGTCATTTCCTGCCGAAACCGTTCAATCTCGAGGATGTACGCTCGCTCGTGGACAACATCTCCAGACCGGAAGGCGCAGCCGCGCACGAGGCATAGTACCCGCCCCCCCATCCTCCTTCAAGAGAAAAACGGACCACGCTCAAACCGGCAGGCTACTCCAATCCGAACTTTTTTACCTGGTACCGAAGGGTGTCGTAGCTGATCTGGAGGAGCTTGGCCGCCTGTGTCTTGTTGTATTTCGACCTTTCGAGCGCCTGTTGGATAAGGTCCTTCTCCACTCCCTCGAGGGAAATTCCCGTTTCGGGAAGAAGGAAACCGCCGTTGTGCGCCGACTTCGCCCCCCCCGATCCGCCGGTCAACCAATCCGGCAGGTGCCGGGGGAGAATGACCTCGACGTTTTCCAGCACCACGAGCCGCTCAACCAGATTCCGCAGCTCCCTGACATTGCCCGGCCAGGAGTACGACTTCAGGAGCGCCTCCGCTTCAGGGGAAAAGCCCTTAATCGCCTTCTTATTATACTGCGTGGTGAGTGAGGCGAGGAAACTTTTCGCGAGTATGGAGATGTCCTCTTTTCGCTCCCTCAGGGGAGGAACGTGCAGGTAGAACGTGCTCAACCTGAAGAAAAGATCGCTCCGGAACTCGCTTGTTTCCACCACCTCCGCGAGGTTCTTGTTCGTCGTGGCGATTACCGTGGTATTGATGGGTATCTCCTCGCTTCCGCCGACATGACGTACCGTCCTCTCCTCCAATACCCGCAGGAGCTTCGCCTGAAGGCTCAGCTTCATGTCCCCGATCTCGTCCAGAAGAATGGACCCGCCGGTGGCCAGCTCGAACAGCCCCTTTTTATCGGACTTGGCATCGGTGAAGGCCCCTTTTTCATGACCGAAGAGTTCGCTTTCGAGGAGGGTTTCGGGCAGCGACGCGCAGTTGATCTGGATGAAGGGCGCAAACCCGGACCCGATCGGACCGTGCATCATGCGGTGGGCGTACCGCGCAAACAATTCCTTGCCGGTCCCGCTTTCC
>Ga0210377_10002024_pt1 | contig 18030 bp, 12 predicted proteins | sample PLM4_65_b1redo_FD_155480 | JGI IMG/M metagenome (GOLD analysis project Ga0210377, IMG submission 155480) | Groundwater sediment microbial communities from an aquifer in East River, Colorado, USA - PLM4_65_b1 redo | ecosystem: Environmental > Terrestrial > Soil > Riparian zone | place: USA: East...
CGAGAAGATGAAGTCGGTGTGCGGCTCGGGAAGGAAGAACAGCTTCTGCCGCCCCTGCCCGAGGCTGAGTCCCTGGATGCCGCCGTTGGCGACCGCGACGATCGACTGGCGCACCTGGAAGCCGGCGCCGAGCGGGTCGTCGTCGGGGTTCAGGAAGGCGGTGATGCGCCGCAGCCGGTAGGGCGCGGCGACGATGAGCGCCGCCAGCCCCATGAGCCCGGCGCCGCCGGCGACCGCGAGGTAGCGCCAGCGCAGCCCGGCGAGGAACAGCACGAGCCCGGCCAGGATCACGTACAGCGCCGCCGTGCCGAGGTCGGGCTCGAGGTAGACCAGAAGCGCCAGGTTGCCGACCACGACCCCGATCGGCAGCACAGTCCGCATGAGATCATTGACCTTGTCCTCGCGCCGCGCCACCTGGTAGGCGAGGAACAGGACGAGCGCGATCTTGGCGATCTCCGACGGCTGGATCTGGATCGGCCCGATCCTGATCCAGCGATGCACCATGTGGGTGCGGTCGGCCACCAGCACGGCGGCGAGCAGAACCAGGCTGCCGGCCAGCGCCGTCGCCACCACCGGCCGGGTCAGCAGCCGGCGGTAGTCGATGTGCATCGCCACCGCCATGCCGCACAGGCCGATGGCGCAGGCCGCCGACTGGCGGATCAGGAAGTAGTACGGGGTATTGAACTTCTTCATCGCCAGCGGCGCCGAGGCGCTGAAGATCATCACCAGACCGGCGATCGCCAGTCCGACGCAGGTGAAGAAGAGGATCTTGTCGAACGCCAGCTTGCGCGCCATCGCTCAGTCCTTCCCGCTTGCGGGGAGCGCCGTCACCAGGCGGCGGAAATGATCGCCGCGCGCCTCGAAGCCGCTGTACTGATCGAAGGAGGCGCACGCCGGCGCCAGCAGCACGACGCCGCCGGGGCGCGCCAGCGCGCGCGCCGCCGTCACCGCCTCGTCCATGTCGGCCGCCATCGTGATCGCCACCGCTCTGCCTATCTGTTGCCGGATCGTGTCGCGCGCCTTGCCCATCAGAACGAGATGCGCGACCCGGCCGCGCAGCAGCGGCTCGAGGTCGGCGAAGGCGCCGCCCTTGTCCTTGCCGCCGAGAATCAGGACGACGCCGCGCTCGAAGCTCTTCAGCGACTGCGCCGTCGCGCCGACGTTGGTCGCCTTCGAGTCGTTGAACCAGGCGACCCCGTCGAGATCGCGCACCTTCTCGAGGCGATGCGGCAGGCCGCGGAACGAGCGCACGCCGTCGGCGGCGACCGACACCGGCACTCCCGACAGCTCGGCGACGAGCAGGGCGGTGAGGACATTCTCCAGGTTGTGCACCCCGAACAGCGGCACCTCGGCGGCCGCCATGACGCGGGTGTCGCGCCCGCCGCGACGCAGCACCAGCGTCCCATCCGCGACGCAGGCGCCCTCGTCGACCGTCCGCGTGCGGCTGAAGAGATGCCGGCGGGCGCGCAGCGCCGCGGCGCGGGCGCGCACCTCGGGATCGTCGGCGTTGAGGATGGCGTGGTCGGCCGGCCCCTGGCTCATGAACACCCGCATCTTGGCGTCGTAGTAGGCGGCGCTGTCCGGGTAGCGGTCCTGGTGATCGGGGCTCAGGTTCAGAAGCGCCGCGATCCGCGGCCGCATGGTCTCGATCCCCTCGAGCTGGAACGACGACAGCTCGACGACGTAGTGGCGCGCCGGGCTGTCGGTCGCGATCAGCTCGCTCAGCGGCGTGCCGAGATTGCCGCAGGCGACGGCGTCGAGTCCGGCCGCCGCCAGGAGGTGCCCGGCGAGCGAGGTGGTCGTGCTTTTGCCGTTCGACCCGGTGATGCCGATGAGCGTGCCGCGCAGGAACCACGAGGCGACCTCGACCTCGGCGACGACGCGCACGCCGCGGCGGCGGGCCGCCGCGAGGGGCGCGATGGCGAGCGGCACGCCGGGGCTGACGGCGACGAGATCGGCGGCGAGGAGCGTCTCCTCGCGGTGGCCGCCCAGTTCCAGGAGCGCCCCTTCGGCGTTGAGCACCGCCGTCTCGGGGGAGAGATCGGCGGCCGGCCTGGTGTCGGTCAGCGTGACACGCGCCCCGGCCCCGAGCAGGAAGCGGGTGAGAGCCAGGCCGCTGCGGGCGGCACCGACGACCACGACCCGGGCGCCCGCGAGGCGCGGGGCGGCGGGCGGCCCGGCGGATGCCGGCCCGGCGGCGGCCGTCATCACCGGGCTTCGCGTGTCGTACACGGGCATGGCGTCGGTGCCTCTCCTAGCGCAGCTTCAGGGTCGAAAGACCGATGAGCGCGAAGATCAGGGCGACGATCCAGAAGCGGATCACGACCTTCTGCTCGGGCCAGCCGCCCAGCTCGAAATGGTGGTGGATCGGGGCCATGCGGAAGATCCGCTTGCCCCGCAGCTTGAACGAGCCGACCTGCAGGATCACCGACACCGCCTCGACGACGAACAGGCCGCCGACGAACACCAGCAGGACTTCCTGCTTGATGGCGATGGCGATGGTGCCGAGCCCGCCGCCGATCGCCATGGCGCCGACATCGCCCATGAAGACCTGCGCCGGGTTGCAGTTGAACCACAGGAACCCGAGCGAGGCGCCGACGAGCGCGCCGCAGATCACCGCCAGCTCGCCGACGCCGCGCACGTTCGGGACGTCGAGGTAGCCGGCGACCTTCGCGTGCCCGGCGACGTAGGCCAGGATGGCGTAGGTGCCCGAAGCGATCAGCGACGAGCCGATCGCCAGCCCGTCGAGGCCGTCGGTCAGGTTGACGGCATTGGCGGCGCCGACGATCACCAGCATCGCCCAGGGCACGAACCAGACCCCGAGCATCGGCCGCCATGTCTTGAAGAAGGGGACGCTCAGGATGGTGCTGTAGCGTCCGTCCTGCGCCAGCCACAGGAACACCAGGGCCACGGCGAGGGCCACCGTCCACTGCGCCGCGAACTTCTGTCGGGCTGTCAGCCCGAGGGACCTCTTCCGGGTGAGTTTGATGTAGTCATCGGCGAAGCCGATGACACCAAAGAGGAGTGTGGACATGAGTGCGATCCACACGAACGGGTTGGAGGGATCTGCCCAGAGCAGTGAAGGAAGGATGACTGCGATGAGAATCAGCAATCCTCCCATTGTCGGGGTGCCTTTCTTGCTTTGGTGGGAAAGAGGTCCCTCGGGTCTGATCTGCTGCCCGATCTGGAACTCGCGCAGCCGGTTGATCAGGCGCGAGCCCAGGGCAAGGGAGATCAGCAGCGCCGTGAGGGTGGACAGCGCTGTCCTGAATGTGATGTAGCGAAAGACGTTCAGCACGTGCGCCTGCTCGTGGAAGCTGTAGAGGAGGGCGTAGAGCATCAGTGCGCCCCTCCGGCGCCCGCGGCGGCGGCGCCACCGAGGAGCGCCTGGACGATGCGCTCCATCCGCATGCCGCGCGAGCCCTTGACCAGGACCAGATCGCCGGGGCGGACCGCACCGGCCAGCCAGCCGGCGGCCTCGGCGGCGTCGCCGAAGTGGCGGACCTCGGGGGCCGCGGCGCGCGGCGTCCCGGCGGCGTCACCGCGGGCGGCGGCCGCCGCCTTCTCCATGAGCGGCCCGACCGCCACGAACAGATCGATCCCGGCCCCGGCGGCCAGGGCGCCGATCCGGATATGCGCCCGCGCGGCGTACGGGCCCAGCTCGAGCATGTCGCCGGCCGCGAGGATGCGGCGGCCGCGCGGCGCCGCCTCGCGCAGCAGCTCGATGGCGCGCTCCATCGCCGCCGGGTTGCTGTTGTAGGTGTCGTCGAGGATCTCGACGCCGTCGGGACGCCTGTGCAGCACGCCGCGCATCGCCGCCGGGGCGACGGTCTCGAGACCGCGGGCGATCGCCGCGGCGTCGATGCCGCAGGCGAAGCCGGCGGCCGCCGCCGCGAGGGCGTTGTGAACATGCTGCCGGCCGGGGAGCCGCAGCCGCACCGGGACGCGGTCGGCGCCGCGGCGCAGGACGAAGCGCGTGCCCTGCACCCCTTCGCCTGCGATCTCCTCGGCGGTGACCTCGCGGCCGCGGCCGGCCAGGCCGAAGGCGATCGACGGGCCCGGGAAGGCACGGCCCAGGCGGGCGACGCGCGGGTCGTCGGCGTTCCACACCGCCACCGCGTCGCGTCGCATGCCGGCGAACATCTCGCCCTTGGCGGCGGCGATCGCGTCGATGCCGCTGAAATGCTCGAGGTGGACGCGCAGCACATTGAGAATGACGCCGACGTCCGGGTCGGCGATCTCCACCAGACGCGCGATCTCGCCGCGCGAGCTCATCCCCATCTCGAGCACCGCGGCCTCGGCGTCGTCCTGCATCCTTAAGAGTGTCAGCGGCAGGCCCCAGGTGTTGTTGAGGTTCCCTTCCGAACGGTGCGTGCGCCAGCGCGTCGCCAGCACCGCCGCGGTCATCTCCTTCGCCGTCGTCTTGCCGGCGCTGCCGGTGACGCCAATCACGCGCAACGGCCGGCGGCGGCGCGCGTGCGCGCCGAGGTCCTGCAGCGCCCGCGTCGTGTCGGTCACCTTCACCAGCGCCGCGGCGCGCGGCCAGCGACCCGGGCCGCCCTTCGCCACGACGGCACCCGCGGCGCCGCGCTCGATGGCCGCGTCGACGAAGTCGTGGCCGTCCGAGCGCGGACCGATGATGGCGAAGAACATGTCGTCGGCGCGCAGCGTCCGGGTGTCGATGCTCCAGCCGTCGATCGTCCGCATCGCCCCTTCGACGGGTGCGTTCGCGCCGAGCGACAGCGTCCCGCCGGCGGCGGCGGCGATCTCGGCGAGTGCCAGACGCGCCATCAGCAGCACCCCGCCGCGCGGCCACGGTCCGGCTCGGCCGGGCTGCGCAGGATGTCGCGCGCCGCCTGGCGGTCGTCGAACGGCACCGTCCGCTCGCCGAGGATCTGGTAGGTCTCGTGCCCCTTGCCGGCGATGACGACGCAGTCGCCCGGCCGCGCCAGCCCGAGGGCCCGGCGGATCGCCTCGCGACGCTCGGGGACCACGTGGCAGCGGTCGGCGGGGAGGGGGGCGGCGTCGCCGACGCCGAGGGCGCTGCGCACGCCCGGGAGGATCGCCTCGATGATCGCCACCGGGTCCTCGCTGCGCGGGTTGTCGGAGGTGACGACGACGATGTCGCTCCCCGATGCGGCGGCGTGGCCCATCTTCGGGCGCTTCGCCCGGTCGCGGTCGCCGCCGCAGCCGAACGCGGTGATGATCCGCTTCGGTCCGAGGCCGCGCACCGTGCGCAGCAGGCTCGTGATCGCGTCATCGGTGTGCGCGTAGTCCACCAGGACCAGGAACGGCTGACCCTCGTCGACGCGCTCGAAGCGCCCCGGCACGCCGACCACCTGCGCCAGCCCGCGCGTCACCGCCTCGCGCGGCAGGCCGAGCGCCAGGACGGCGGCCGCGGCGGCCGCGAGGTTTTTCGCGTTGGTCGCCCCGAGCAGCGGCGAGGCAATGGCCAGCGGCTCGGCGGCGCCCCGCGCCGCGCCCGTGCCCGCCGCGCCGCCCGCCGCCGCGCCCGGGATCACGCCCGGCCGGATCGCCAGGGTCATCGCGATGCCGCCGAGATCGGCGCGCAGCGCCTCGACGCGGACATCGGCGCCGGCGCCCTCGCCCCAGGTCACGACGCGCGCCCGGGTCGCCGCGCGCAGCGCGGCCGAGGCCGGGTCGTCGGCGTTGAGCACCGCGACCGCGCCCGGGTCGAGACCGCGGAACAGCAGCATCTTGGCCTCCAGATAGGCCTCCATCGTGCCGTGGAAGTCGAGGTGGTCCTGGGTCAGGTTGGTGAACACGGCGGCGCGGAACGCGATGCCCCCGACCCGGCGCAGCGCCAGGGCGTGCGACGAGACCTCCATGGCGCAGGAACGCGCCCCGGCGGTGGCGAAGCGATCGAGGGCGACCATCAGATCAAGCGACTCGGGGGTCGTCCGGTCGGCCTTCTGTTCGTCGCGGCCGAAACGGTAGGCGACCGTGCCGAGCAGACAGGGCCGCAGCCCCGCCTCCTTGAGCGCCGCCTCGAGAAGCCAGGCGACCGTGGTCTTGCCGTTGGTGCCGGTGACCCCGACCATCGTCATGCGCTCGTCCGGTCGGCCGTAGTAGTTGCGCGCCATCAGGGCCAGCGCGAGACGGTCGTCGGGCACCTGCACCCAGGCGGCCCCGGTCGCGGCGGGCACCGGCGGGCGCGACGCCATGACCGCGGTGGCGCCGGCGGCCACCGCCTGGGCGGCGTACTCGAGGCCGTCGCGCCGGCCGCCGCGCAGCGCCGCGAACAGGAAGCCGGGTTCGACGGCGCGCGAGTCGTAGGCGAGACCGCGGATCGAGAGATCCGGATCGCCCGTCACGCGTGCCCCGTCGATGTCGCGCAGAATCTGGCTCAGTTGCACCCTGTCCCCGTTCCTACTCGCTGATCACGGCGCAACGTGTCGCGCCGGTCACCGGTGTTCCGGGCGGCGGCACCTGCCGCGACACCCGCGGGCCGCCGCGCTCGGCGGCGCAGTTGAGCCCCATCCCGGCGAGCGTCTCGATCGCCTGTCGCAGGCTCAGCCCGGTCACGTCCGGCATGGTCCCGGGTGCGGCGGCCTTCCTCGCCGCCGGACCCGCCGGCCGCGGGATGCCGAGGATCGACGCCAGCATGGGTGTCGGCGTGGCTCCGGCGCCGGCCGCCGCGCGTCCGGCGGCGCGGGCGCTGCCGCCGCGCGGCGCGCCGGCGGGGCGGCGATCGGCGGCGGGCACGGGGCGGTCGGCGGCGCCGCGGCCGGTGTCGACGGCGGCGCGCAGCGGGCGGTTGATGACCAGGGTGCCGTCGACGTCCGGGGGAACGCCGAGGTACTGCAGCACCGGCTCGGCGACGCGCGCGAAGACCGGCGCCGACACGTCGCCGCCGTGGGTCTTCGGGCCGTGCGGCTCGTCCACCATGATGACGAGCACGAGCTCCGGCTTCATCGCCGGGACGAAGCCGGCGAACCAGGCGACGTAGCGGCCGCGCTCGTAGCGGCGGGACTTTGGATCAATCTTCTGCGCCGTGCCGGTCTTGCCGCCGGTCGAGTAGCCGGGCACGCGGGCCGCCTTGCCGGTGCCGTCCTCGGTCACCGACTGCAGCATGTGCCGCAGGGTCTGCGCCGCCCGCGCCGATACCGCGCGCTGCGGGCCGAAGTCGGCCGGGCGTTCGGGCGTGACGCGGGCGCCGTCGGGGCGCACGAACGACTGCACGACGAAGGGCGGGTTGTAGATCCCGTCGTTGGCGATGGCCCCCATGGCGGCGGCCAGCTGGATCGGCGTCACGCCGATCTCCTGCCCCATGGCGATGGAGACCTGCGAGAAGCCCGACCAGGCCTCGAGCGGGCGCAGCAGGCCGGGGCTCTCGCCCGGCAACTCGAGGGCGCTCGCCCGGCCGAAGCCGAAGCGGCGGATCGCCTCGAGGAACGACGACGACGGCATGCGTTGCGCGACCTTGGCGGTGCCGATGTTGCTCGACTTGGCGATGACGTCGGTGAAGGTCAGGTCGCCGTACGGCAGCCGGTCCTCGCGCAGGCGGCGCCTGCCGATGACGTAGTTGCCGTTCTCGCAGTCGATGATCTCGTTGGGCCGCACCTTGCCGGCGTCGAGCGCGGCGGCCGCCGTGATGACCTTGAAGGTCGACCCGGGCTCGTAGAAATCGGCGACGGCGCGGTTGCGGCGCGCCTCGTCGCGGGCGGTGGGGTAGGTGTTGGGATTGAAGACCGGCCGGCTGGCGAGGGCCAGGATCTCGCCGGTCTGCGGCCGCAGCGCCACGAGCGCGGCCCCCGCGGCGCCGGTCTCCTTCATCGCGGCGTCGAGCTCGCGCTCGGCGATGTGCTGGATCGCGCCGTCGATGGTGAGGACGAGGCCCTCGCCGGAGATCGGCTCGATGCGCGTGTGGTAGAGCACCCGGTCGCCGCGGCCGTCGCGCACGAACTCGAGCCGGCCGGGCGTGCCGGTGAAGTGATCGTTGTAGGCCGACTCGAGGCCGCCGAGCCCCTGGTTGTCGACACCGCAGGCGCCCAGGACGTGGGCCGCGAAATCGCCCTTGGGGTAGACGCGGCGGCTCTCGCCGGTGAAGGCGATACCCTTGATGCCGAGCGCCTCGATGCGGCGGCGCAGGTCGGGGTCGACCTTGCGCCTGAGCCAGACGAAGTGGCGGTCGGAGGCGAGCTTGTCGCGCACCTCCGCCGCCTTCATGCCGAGGACCGGCGCCAGCCGGCGCGCCGCCGCCCCCGGGTCGCCGATCTGCGACGGGTCGGCGAACACCGAGTCGACGTCGATGCTCAGGGCCAGGACGTTGTCGTTGCGGTCGTAGATCGGGCCGCGGCGCGGGTCGAGAGTGATGGCGCGCTCCTGCTGGGCGCGCGCCAGCGCCAGCAGCTCATCCGACCGGAACACCTGGAGGTGGATGCAGCGCGCCGCCAGGCCGAGCAGCCCGGCGATGACGCCGCCGACGAGGATCGCGGCGCGCGCCCGGCGCGCGGCGTCGGTCGGCACCGGCGCGGGGCGGCGGCGGGCGGCGGCGCCGCGGCGGCCGGCGCCGAGGCCGGCGGCGAGGGATCCTCCCGGAAGACGCTGGAAGCGGCGGCGGAGGCGGCTCACGCGCGCACCTCCACGACGGGGCGAAGCGGTGTCATTTCTCGCCCTCCCCGAGGACGGCGGTCGGCGCCATGCCGGCCTCCATCGGCGCCACCGCGGCCCGGAAGCGGCCGCCCTCCATGCGGACGCGGCGCTCGTTGCCGGGCTCCGGTTCGGTCAGCCCCAGGCGCTTGCGCGCCAGGTCTTCGATGCGGTCGTGGTTCATCAGGAACGAGCGCTGCACGCGCAACGACTCGCTCGACTTGTGCAGCGCGTCGATGCGCTCCTCGAGCGCGTGCACCTTGTAGGAGACCCGCAGGAAATCGACCCGCTGCCAGACGTAGGCGAGCAACGGCACGGCGATCGCCGCGCCGTAGAGCACGAAGCGCAGCAGCTCGCGCGACCGCGACCGATCGCGCTCGCGCACCAGCCGCTGGTTGAGCTGGATCGAGACGGCGGGGGTGCGGGCGCGGGTCATGGCAGCCTCTCGACGGCGCGCAGCCGGGCGCTGCGGCTGCGCGGGTTGTCGCGGATCTCCTCGGGCGACGGGCGCAGCGCGCCCGCGGTCACCAGGCGGACGAGATCGGGACGGCCGCAGCCGCAGACCGGCAGCCCGCGCGGGCAGACGCAGCGGTGCGCCAGGGCGCGGAAGGTCTGCTTGACGGCGCGGTCCTCGAGCGAGTGGAACGAGATGACCGCCATGCGCCCGCCGGTCGCGAGGCGCGCGACGCAGGCCTCGACGAGCGCCTCGAGGTAGACGACTTCGTCGTTGACGGCGATGCGCAGGGCCTGGAACGTCCGGGTCGCCGCGTGCGTCCTGGCGGGCGGACCGGGAAGGGCCGCCGCGATCGTCCCGGCGAGGCGGGCGGTGCCGGTGAACGGCGCCCTGGCGCGCTCGCGGACGATTGCCCGCGCCACGCGGCGCGCCTGCGGCTCCTCGCCGGAGCGGGCGATGAGGCGGGCGAGGTCGCCCTCGGGGAGGCTGTTCACGAGGTCGGCCGCGGTCGTCGGCTGGGTCCGATCCATCCTCATGTCCAGAGGGCCGTCGCGCAGGAATGAGAAACCGCGGTCCGGGTCGTCCACCTGAATCGACGAGACGCCGAGATCGAGGAGGATGCCGTCCACCGGGCCGATGCCGGGCTCGTCGAGGATCGCCGGCAGGCGGCGGTGATCGGCGTGCCGCAGCGTGATCCTGTCGCCATAGGGGAGAAGCCGGGCGCGCGCCTGTTCGAGGATCTCGGCGTCGCGATCGATGCCGACCAGCCGACCGTCCGGGGAGGTGGCGCCGAGGATCGCCAGGGCGTGCCCGCCCGCGCCGACCGTGCCGTCCACCCATAACCCGCCCGGACGGCAGCCGAGCGCGTCGAGCACTTCCCGCGGCAGGACGGGACGATGCGCGGCGTGCTCCATCGTGCTCCGGACAAGCGGCTCCCTCAGAGCCCGAAATCGGCCAGGTTGCGGCGGTCCTCGTCGGTGAGGGCCTGTGAGGCGAGCATCACCTCGTGGCGCTCCCGGCTCCAGACATCGATGTAGGTCAGGTGCCCGAGGACGGCGACCGAGCCATGCAGCCCGCCCGTCCGGCGCAGTTCCGGGTGAATCAGGACGCGCCCCTGGTCATCCATCGAGGCCGGCTGGCCGTACGAATTCACCAGGGTGCGGAAGCGCGCGATCGACGGGTTCATGCTCGGCGCCGAGCCGATCTTCCTCTCGACCTCGAGCCAGATCGTCATCGGGTAGATGCGCGCGAACTCGCCGTTGAGCGAGGTCACGAAGAACTCGGTGCCGTACTCTTTTTCGATGTGGTGGCGGAACAAGGTGGGGATCTTGAGCCGTCCCTTGGCGTCGATTTTCGCCGGGCAGTTGCCCCTGAGCATCGGCCTTCGTCCCCCGCGCGGGAAGGCGTCAACGGTGGAGGAACGCGCCGCCACCACGGCACTCCTCTGCACCGTCCTCGAGCACTCCGATTTTTAATTTTAAGGGTGGATCACCCACAAAACTCCACCCCGCTCCACTGGCGGACTATATGAGCCCATCTGGCGACTGTCAATAGCCCGCGCGGAAAATTTCGAGCCTGAAACTTCGGTGTGTGAATGAGATAGCGCAGGGTGAAACAGCCGGGGTGGGGGGCCCGACCGGTTGGGACGGTCGGGTCGGGGGACTCAAGATAAGGTGGTCGGCGTTTCGGCGACTGACGTGCATTGCGCCACCCGGCACCTCACCGTACCATTAGGGGCCATGTTGTTGCGTCATCGCCGCCTTCTTCTTAGTTACGTTCTGTCTGCCGCCTGCCTCCTCCCGGGGGCTGGTCTGGCTGCGGGCGCCCTGGCCACGGCCGGCGGTCCGCGCGCCCCGGAGCAGAAGCTCGATCCGTTCCTGCGCCGCCTCGCCCTCGGCGTGCCGCGCACCCGTGGCCCATTCCTCGATCGACTGCCGGCGCGGTCGCGCGCGGCGCTGGCTACCCTGCCGCCGTTCGTGCGCGCCGCGCGCGACGAGGCCGACCCGATCCTGTTCGTCAACGCCCGCGTCGATGCGGGCGCCGGGCTCGACGCGATCGTCGCGGCAGGGGCGCAGCTGCGTGGACGGGCCGGCGACATCGTCTCGCTCGCGGTGCCGCTGTCGGCGCTCGACGCGGTGGCGGCGCGGCCCGAGGTGCGCTGGCTGCGCGCCGGGCGCTCCTACGCGCTGCAGAACGACATCTCGACCGGCGACTCGCAGACCCAGGCACGGCTGCAGAACACGACGTACGGCGCCACGGGCGCGGGTGTCATCGTGGCGGTGGTCGACACCGGCATCGACTACACCAACCTCGACACGCAGCATTCCGACGGCACGACGCGGGTCCTCGGGATCTGGGACCAGACGATCACCGACGCCGCCCACCCGCCGCCTCCGGGCTTCGCGTCCGGCGCCTGGTACACGCAGGCCGACATCAACGCCGTGCTCTCCGCCGGCACCGAGCTGCCGACCCAGGATGGTCACGGCCACGGCACCCATGTCGCCGGCACCGCGGCGGGCAACGGCCGCGACACCGGCAACGGCATCCCCGCCGGCACCTTCGCGGGGATGGCGCCCGAAGCGGACCTTTTGGTCGTGCGTGTCTTCGACAACGGCGGCGTCTGGTGCGCCAGCTGCGACCTGGTCGCCGCCGTGCAGTTCATCGACCAGTTCGCGAAGGCGGCCGGCAAGCCGTGGGTCGGCAACATGAGCCTGGGCGACGACACGGGCGGAGCGCACGACGGCACCAGCGCCGACGAGCTGGCGATCGACGCCGTCGTCGGACCGGGTCATCCCGGCGCGCAACTGGCGGTGGCGGCGGGCAACTCTGGCCGGACCTCACGGCATTTCCACTGGCAAGGGACGCTCGCGGCCGGGCAAACCTTCACGAACAGCTTCACCGTGTCGGGCAATGCCGCGCTTGGCGGCAGCGACAACGACTTCGTCTGGATCGACACCTGGTACGACGGCGCCGACAGCGCGACCGTGGAGGTCGTCACCCCCGGCGCGGCGATCGTCAGCGTCCCCAAGGGCGGCGACTCGGGGATCGTCTGCACCTCCTCGGGCGCCGTCCACATCGACGCCGCCAACGCCGCCGACCCGGAGAATGGCGACAGCCAGGTGTTCATCGAGATCTCCGACTCATCGGCATGCAGCCCGGCGACACCGCCGGCGTCGGGCACGTGGACCGTGCGCATCGTGGCCAATGCGGTCGGCCCCGGGGGCGGCGGACCGTTCGACTTGTGGAACGCCGCCACGGCGCGCTCGGCGCCGGGGTATGTCAATTTCGCCACGTTCCAGCTCGCCGGCAGCGTCTCGGTGCCCGGCACGGCGCGCAACGCCATGACTGCGGGGTCGTATGTCAGCAAGACGAGCTGGATCAACGGCGTCGGCGGCACCTCGGTCGGGACGGGAACGCTTGGCGCCCTCTCCGACTTCTCCGGGATCGGCCCGACGCGCGACGGTCGCATCAAGCCCGACATCACGGCGCCCGGACAGACGGTGGGGTCGTCGATGTCGATCAAGATAGCGCCGACCGTCTTCTCGCAGAACCGCGAGCGCGACGACTGCCACCGTGGCAGCAGCGGGACGTCGATGGCGACCCCGCACGTCGCCGGGGCGATCGCCCTGCTGTTCGACGTCGACCCGACGCTCGACGGCATGCAGGTGCGCGCGGCGCTGCAGCGATCGGCGCTTGCCGACGCGCAGACCGGCGCCGTGCCGAACAACCGCTTCGGTTACGGCAAGCTCAAGGTTCTCGACGCGTCCCACGAGGTCGCGGCGGCGCCCGGCGACATGGGCGCCAGCGACTTCGCCGGCGGATTCGCCTGGGGCGACGAGCCGACCGTCGACACCTGGAATATCTACCGCGCCCCTCTCCCCGGGCTGTCGGCCGCGAACTACGGGACCTGCTTCCTGTCCGGCCTTCCGACCCCCGGATTCACCGACCCGGCGAGTCCGGCGCTCGGCCAGGGGTTCGCCTACTTCGTCGCCGGGAAATACACCAGCGCCGCCAGCGGGCTTTCGATCGAAGGGAGCCTCGGCACCGACAGCGCCGGCAACGTCCGACCGAATATCGCCCCCTGCCCTTGAGCGTGTGATACAAAGCCCCGATGACCGCGCGACGGAACCACGGAGATCGCGGGTGAGAGAGGCAGCCGGCCAGGCCCCGGCCGCGCGCGGCGACGCCGGGACACCGGGCCTCGTCCGGGCGCTCGGCCTGTGGGACTCCACCCTCCTCGTCATCGGTCTCGTCGTGGGCTCGGCGGTCTTCATGGTGACCGGCGGCCCGGACGGCGTCGCCCGCCTGCTGCCGTCGCCCGGCGCGCTGCTCATCGGCTGGGTGGCGGGCGGCGTCATATCTTTCGCGGGCGCGCTCGTCTTCGCCGAGCTTGGCGCCGCGATGCCGAACGCCGGCGGCCAGTACCTGTTCCTGCGCGAGGCGTACGGCGACCTCGTCGGTTTCCTCTACGGCTGGTCGCTGTTCGCGGTCATCCACACCGGGACCCTCGCCGCGCTCGCCGTCGGCTACGCCGAGTACTTCGGGTCGTTCGTCCCGGCGCTCGGCACCGGCCACGTCCTGTTCACCCTGCCGCTGCCTCTCGCCGGCGGCTTGTCGATCTCCGCCGGCCAGCTCAACGCCGTCTTTGTCATCGTCCTGCTGTCGGTCATCAACTACTTCGGCGTCAAGGAGGGGAGCGTCTTCCAGGGGATCGTCACGGTCATGAAGATCGCCTCGTTCGTCGGCTTCGCGGCGGCGGCGATCATCATCGGCCGCGGCAGCCTGGCCAACTTCCACCCGCTGTTCGGCGCCGGGGCGGCGAGTGGCGCCGGCGGCGCGATCGCCGCGGGCGGCGGCATCGGCGCGAGTGGAGGTGTGAGCGCCGGGTCGTTTGTCCTGGCGATGATCGCCATGCTGTGGGCCTACGAGGGGTGGAACAACATCACCTTCACCGCCGGCGAGATCCGCAACCCGAAGCGCAACATCCCGCTGTCGCTGGTGTTCGGGATGTCGGCCATCACCCTCATCTATGTCGGCATGAACCTGCTCTACATCTACGCCATGCCGGTGGCCGACATGACGGCGACCGCGCGCATCGGCGAGACGGCGGCGGCGCGCCTGTTCGGCGACACCGGCGCGCAGTTGATGGCCCTGGCGGTGCTGGTCTCGGTCTTCGGCTGCATCTCGGCGACGGTGATCTCGGGGCCGCGGGTGTTCTACGCCATGGCGCGCGACGGCCTGTTCTTCCGCGGCTTCGCCGAAGTGCACCCGCGCCATCACACGCCCGTGCGGGCCATTTTCTGGCAGTGCATCTGGTCGAGCGCGCTGTGTCTCTCGGGGACCTACACGCGTCTCTTCACCTTCGTCATCTTCGCCGCGGTGCTGTTCTACGCCCTCGCCGGCGCCTCGGTCATCGTCCTGCGCCGCACCCGCCCCGACTGGGAGCGCCCGTACCGCACCTGGGGCTACCCGGTCACGCCGATCCTCTACGTCGGTGTCTGCGTCGTCGTCCTGGTCAACACCCTCATCACCCAGCCGGTCGAGTCGGGCATCGGCCTGCTGATCCTCGCCCTCGGCCTGCCGGCCTACTTCTACTGGAAGCGCCGCAAGACGGCGCCCAGCCTGTAACGGGGAGCTGCGCCCGGGTCGTGATTTGTGGATGGCTTTCTGCCCCGACTCGGAGGGGAACCCGCTGGCGCTGACGAGCGAAGTGGCGCCGGCCTGACCGTACGGCTCAGCGCAGCGACTTGGCGACCGCCTCGAGACCGCGGTCGACGCGGCCGATCATCTCGTCGATCTCGTCGCGCTCGATGGTGAACGGCGGGGCGATGATGAAGTGATCGCCGTCCTGGCCTTCGCGCGTGCCCGAGCCGGGATAGATGATGACCCCCTCGGTCATGCAGGCCTCGTAGAGACGGCGCGCGACCTTGAGGGCGGGCGGGAACGGCTCGCGGGTGGCGCGCGACTTGACGATCTCGACCCCCCACATCATCCCCACGCCGCGGATGTCGCCGACGATGGCGTGCCGGCGCAGGCGTTCGAGGCGTTCGCCGAGGAACGGGCCCATGCGGGCGGCGCGGTTGATGAGGCCGCGCCTGGCGATGTAGGCGAGGACGGCGTTGCCGATCGCCGCCGACAGCGGGTTGGCGCTGTAGGTGAAGCCGTGCTCGAAGTAGCCGCGGCCGGCCTTGATGGCGTCGGCGACGCGGCCGCGGGCGATGACGGCGCCGAGCGGCGTGTAGCCGGCCGACAGTCCCTTGCCGGTGACGATCAGGTCGGGGACCACCTTGTAGTGATCGACCGCGAAGTTCTTCCCGGTGCGGCCGATGCCGGTCATCACCTCGTCGGCGATCAGCAGAACGTCGTGGCGGTCGCAGATCTCGCGCAGGCGCGGCCAGTAGCCGTCGACGGCCGGCGCGGCGCCGAGGGTGGCGCCGACGATCGGCTCGGCCATGAAGGCGGCGACGCTGTCGGGGCCCTCCTGGCGGATGACGCGATCGAGCTCGTCGGCGCAGGCGATGTCGCACTTCGGGTACTTGAGACCGTACGGGCAGCGGTAGCAGAAACAGGGGGCGATGTGCGGCGTCGCCTGGATGAGCGGCGCGTAGATCTCGCGGCGGGCGACATTGCCGGTGGCCGCCAGGGCGCCCAGGGTGCTGCCGTGGTACGACTGCCAGCGCGTGATCACCTTGAACTTCGACGGCTTGCCGCGCTCGACGTGGTACTGGCGGGCCATCTTGATGGCGGTCTCGACCGCCTCGCTGCCTCCCGAGACGAGATAGACCCGGCCGGTCTTCTTCATGTCGCCGGGAGCGAGCGCGGCGATGCGCGCCGACAGCTCCATCGTCTCGCGGGTGATGAACTGCGACGAATGGGTGAATGCCAAGCGGCGCGCCTGCGCGGTCATGACGTCGGCGACCTCGCGGACGCCATGGCCGATCGAGCAGACGACGGCGCCGCTGCAGCCGTCGAGATAGCGGCGGCCGTCCTTGTCCTCGATCCAGACTCCCTCGGCCTTGACCGCGACCGGGTAGCCGAGCTTCAGATTGCGCGGGAACAGGTGCGACCCGGCCGGATCGGGCGAAAAGACCGGATCGGCCCTGCGCCCGGCGGCGGAGCCGCCCGACGGCCGGCCGCCGGCACCCGGGCGCGTCCCCGACTTCGACCCGGCGCGCGCCGCGTGCGAGGCGCTTGCGACGGCGCGCCGCTCGCGCGGGCCGCGACGGCCCACGGTCGTCGGCACGTCCGGCAACCGGCCGGTCGCGATGCCGGGCGCCGGCCGGACCCGGGCATGGGGAGGACCGAGCGGCGCCTTCACGAAGTAGGCGTCCTCCCCGGCCAACTCGGGCTCATCGTCGTCGTCGCCCCCTTCCTCGTCATCGAGGAGCAGGCCGATCTCCTCCGCCTCGTTGATCGCCGCCTCGGTGATCTTCTCGGCGGCGTGGGTCTTGTTGCGCAGCTCGGCGCGCACGCTGGCCTGGGCGCGGCCGGTGGCGCGGGCGATGGCGGCGTCGGCGACGAGCGTCATCACGACCTCGGGCTTGCGGCGCCCGGTGCTCTTGCGCGCGATTGCCTTGCGAGCGATCGCCTTGCGCGTCCGGGCCTTTCCCTTGCGGGCCGTGGTTTTCCGGTTTGCGGTCTTCTGAGTCGCGGCCTTGCGGGCCTTGACCTTGCGGAGACTGTCCTTGCGGGCCGGGTGCCCGGTTCGCTTCCCCTTTGCTGCCTTTCGCTGTCGTCGTTTCATCTCGGACCCCCTAGCCGGCGCGCGAGCGGAGGAAGATGCCCTGCGGATCGAGTTCGTCGCGGATGATGCGGATCTCCTCGGGCGTGGGTGGAGGTGTCTCGGCGAGATCCTTCGCCGTCTTCAGATTCCAGCCGGTGTTGTCGCGCACCTTTTCGAGGCTGATTCCGGGGTGCAGCGACACGAGCACCATCTCGCGGCTGTCGTCGTCGAAACGGTAGACGCCCATGTCGGTGATCACCAGCTCCGGCCCGCCCCGCAGTCCGAGCGCCTCGCGCTGGCGGCCGCCGCCGAGATAACCGGGGCTGGTGATGAAATCCACCTTCTCGGGCAAGGTGCGCTTCGAGTTCGAGATGGTGATGACGACCTTCTTCGCGAGCGCGGCGATTTCGCAGGCGCCACCGCTGCCGGGCAAACGCACTTTCGGCTTGCGGTAGTCGCCGATCACCGTCGAGTTGATGTTGCCGAAACGGTCGACCTGGGCGCCGCCGAGGAAGCCGATGTCGATCTTGCCGTTCTGCAGATAGAGATTGAACACGTCGAGCATCGGCACGACGGCGAGCGAGCCGGTCACGAGGCACGGGTCGCCGATCGAAATCGGCAGCCGCGTCGGCACGCAACCCACCGCCCCCGACTCGTAGATCATGCACAGACCGGGGGCGTGCATCCGGTAGGCGAGATTCACCGCCAGCGACGGCACGCCGATGCCGACGAAGACGACGTCGCCGTTTTTCAGCTCCCTGGCGGCGCGCGAGACCATCAGCTCGCTGGTGGTGTAGTCGGCCATCTCAGAACCCGTAGTTGACCGGCGCGCACATCTGCGTGTCGGCCTCAAGCTCTCTGGCGCGCGCCGCCATCTTCTTCGTGTAGGCGGCGCGGTCGGGCAGCCCATGCACCCATTCATCGAGGTAGGCGGCGAGGCCGGCCTCGTCCTTCGAGATGTCGTCCCACTGCACGTAGAAGTCGTTGTCGCGGTCGTAGGCCCCCTGCACGAACGACGGGTGGGCGCCGAACGGCTCGTGCACCACGGCGCTGACGATCAATCCGGGGATGATCGTGCGGTTCGGATCCGACCGGATGACCGACGGGTCGACAATCTCCTCGACGCTGACGATCACGCGCCGGCTGGCGAACGCCGCCTCCTTCTGCACCCCGTACAGGCCCCAGACCTGGGTGTTGCCGTCGGCGTCGGCGCGCTGCGCGTGGACGATGGTGACGTCGG
>Ga0210377_10002025_pt1 | contig 18029 bp, 9 predicted proteins | sample PLM4_65_b1redo_FD_155480 | JGI IMG/M metagenome (GOLD analysis project Ga0210377, IMG submission 155480) | Groundwater sediment microbial communities from an aquifer in East River, Colorado, USA - PLM4_65_b1 redo | ecosystem: Environmental > Terrestrial > Soil > Riparian zone | place: USA: East...
CCTCATGGATATGTTCCAATTCTCCCTTGGTTAGTTCCTGACTTGTATTGTTGATCAAATCCTCTTTGCTTTTTGACTGATACATCTGCATTGCTGCGTTGTTTACATCCAGAATTTTGATCTTGTCTGCGCATTCGACCACGGCATCAGGATGGAATGCAAAATATTCACGAAAATCAAGGATTCCTTGCTGCTTCAGGGAATCCAGGTATTTTTTGACATCAGAGAAATCCTCCTCCCAGATCGCTATGGGCATATCTTCAAATAAGGCATGGTAACGTTGTTCACTTTTCAGCAACGCCTTCTCTGCCTTTTTACGTTCGGTGATATCTCGGCTGGTGCCTTCGTAATAGAGCAGGGTCCCCTGTTCATCTCGGATAGCACGTACATTTTCCGAAACCCAGATGGTACTGCCGTCCTTCCGATACACCTCCGACTCAAACCCTGAGACAACGCCATGGCTTTCCATTAATTCAATGAATTCATCGCGGCGTCTGGCATCCACATAGAATTGGCTGCCCATGTTGATAATATTTGCCATTAATTCTTCGGGAGTTTCATAACCCAGGATGCGAGCCGTTGCCGGGTTGGCAGTTAAATACCGTCCGTCTGGTGTGGTCTGATGAATGGATTCGACAGCGTTCTCAAAGATATTGCGGTATTTCTCGTTGGCTTTGCGTAATTCCTCCTCTGCCTTTTTACGTTCGGTAATATCGCGGTCGATCCCCAGGATCACCTCCCGCCCGCCCAATGTGATGATGGAGGTGGATACTTCGATCGGGAATATGGTGCCATCCTTGTGACGGTGAGAAGTCTCATAGCGCAGGATGCCTGCTTTTCGAACGCTATTAAGGTATTCGGAACGTTCGGTTGGATTACCCGGCGTTATGTTAAATATATCCACCGATTGCCCGACCAGTTCTTCCCGCGAATATCCATTCATGGAACATGCCATCGAATTGCAATCCAGGATTTTCCAGTCGCCCTGTGGGTCAACCAACATGATCGCTTCGGGAGAGGCTTCGAACAGGGTACGGAATTGTTCGCTGGTTTCCTTGAGCGCCTGTTCCGACCGTTTTCGCTCGGTGATGTCCTGCGCTACAACCAAAGCCGCTTCGCGTCCAAACAGGATCAAAGTATGTGACGAGATATCTACATCGATGACTGTGCCGTCCTTTAACCTGTGCCGCCATTCGCCGGAATGTTGCAGATCAGGGCGTGGTTGTTCGATATGCTTCAATAACCGTTCCACATCTTCGGCCGGTCGAATGTCGCCAATCGTCATATGTAGAAATTCAGCACGCGAGTAACCATATCTGCCAACTGCCGCATCATTGACTGCCAGGAACTCCAGCGTTTTCAGATCGTATGCCCACATGGGGTGCGGGTTATTCTCGAACAGATAACGATATTGTTCCTCACTCCGGCGCAGACTTTCCTCCGCCTGCTTGCGCTCGGTGATGTTCTCGTGTGCCAGCACCGCCCAGACCTGATCGCCGTCCTCGAACTTTGTGATGTGCAGGGTGAACCAGCGTTTCTCTTGAGGACTGTGGCATGGGTATTCGATCTGGACTTCTCTTTTTCGCCCCGCGATCACCTCGCGGATGGCGTTGGCTACCAGAGATGCTTCCTCTGCAAAAGGACTGGTCGCTGTATCGCAGATTTCAAGATAGTTCAACCCAATGCAATGCTCGGGATGGCTCAGTCCATTTTGTTCCCCGAATTTACGCCAGGCTGAATTGACCTGTACGACGGTCCCCTCTTCATTCAAAATTGCGATGCTTGCTGAAAGTGCATTCTGCACGCTGTGCAGGAATTCCTGCGAGCTTCGGAGCTGTTCATTTGCCTGCTGACGTTGAATGGCAGCTGTTAATTGCCTGCTAATGTTTTCGAGGCGCCTCAGGTCATCCTCTGTGAACAGGTTGGGACTGGAAACATCCAGAATCCCAATGGTCTTCCCATCCGATAAAAGTGGAATGGTGATCACAGATTTAATGGTCAATATTTTGTAGATCTGCGGGATGAGTTTACGAAGCGCGCCGCGTGCCACTGATGGCAGGAAGGGGGTTTCGACAAATTCCTCCATCCACTTCTGTATTTCCCTTGGGTCGCTTGTTATGGTACCCTGTGTTTTATTTAGAACTTTCTGGAAAAAACCACCCTCCTGGATCGGGATATGAATGAGGGGAATTGTGCTCCCGATCACCTTCTCGATTCGGCGCGAGATTTCAGGAGAGATGACATATTGTTGCATTATCAGCGATTTACCATCCGGGCTGAGCATGTAAATGGTACTGCCCTGGCTGGAGAAGACACTCTTCAGCTCTCTTGCCAGCATGCTCACGATCCCATCCAGGCTTACACCGTATACAGCCGCTTCGTTAATGGCATTGATCAACCTGAGGTCGTCGTTCCTGCGCTGAATCTCGATCTCTGCCTGCTTGCGATCAGTGATATCAATGAAGGTCGTTAGAATATATTTTTCTTCGTGTTGTTCGATGATCTCGGCTGAGAGGATGGCTCGTCCCTCCTCCCCTGATTTGTTTCGGAACGAAAACTCATAGTCTGTGATGTGTCCCTGCCGGAGCAGGACTTCGAACATCCGCCGTCGCTCTTCAGCGTCCACCCAATAGTTGAAGTCCAGAGTTGGTTTCCCAACGAGTTCAGAACGCGTATAACCGAACAATCTCTCTGTTGCCGTGTTTACATCAACGATGATTCTGTCAGTAACATTTGCTAAAGTGGTTGCGATCGGACTCAGGTTGTATGACTTTTGGAAGAGTTCGCGCGCGTCCTGCAGTTCTATCTCCGCCTGCCTGCGTTCCGTAATATCGCGATAATTGATCACGATCGCCTGTACGCCGGGTTCGTGCAACAGGTTCGTGGCAATGGCTTCGGTCCAGTACCAGGCGCCGCTCTCATGGCGTAACCGGAAAATGCCGCGTTCCGATTCGCCGGGTCTGTTGAGCAGATTCCCGAAGATGTTTTTGGTCCGGGCGATATCATCCAGGTGCATCAATTCAAAGATGTTCCTGCCTACAAATTCATCCTGATCGTAACCCAGGGAGCGGTTGACCGCCGGGTTTTCCCAGAGCAATGTGCCATCTGCCGCGAGAAGCGAGATGTTATCCAGGCTGTTCTTGATCAATGCCTGGAACCGCTTTTCCTGTTTGAGAAGATTTTCCTCCGCCTGCTTGCGCTCGGTAATATCCTGCAAAAACCCCTCATAATAAAGGATGTTTCCACCGGTATCGCGGACTGCCCGCGCGGAGGTGGAAGTCCAAATGATGGCTCCATCCTTGCGGAAGTTTCTCATTTCAAAGTATTCGATTTGGTCTTTGCTTTGCAACAGGATGGTGAACTCGCTGCGATCCTCAGGCGAGATATATAATTGATCTGCAATACTTGTGATGGATTCGATCATCTCCCTGGGTGAATCATAGCCATAGATGCGCGCCATCGCAGGGTTGACATCGATAAAGTGCCCTTCTGGCGTGGATTGGAAGATCCCTTCCTGGGAATTTTCAAAGATATCCCGATATTTTTGTTCCGCCTGCCTGCGTTCCATCAACAACTGTCTCTCTTCCATGGCATGGGCCACTGCTGGTCCCAGGCGTTTGATGTTCTCCTTGAGAATGTAATTGTTCGCACCTGCTTTCATACACTCCACGGCAACATCTTCGCTTAAGGAACCGGTCCATATGATGAACGGCGTAAGAGGCGCATGTTTCTGCGCAAGCTTCAACGCCTTCAGTCCATCGAACTGCGGCAGTCTGTAATCAGACAGAATCACATCAGGTTGGAATGATTCGAGTGCATCCAGAAAACCCTTGCCTGTTTCCACTTGTTCGAACAGGGGTTCCTTCACAGATTTGCGGATCTCGCGTTTTGCCAGATCGAAATCTGTCTTCAAATCCTCAACGACTAAAATGCGGGTAGGCTCACTCATGATCACATACCTCTCGATCTTTCCATATCAGTCCGTCGCCACTCTTCCTCATCCCTTCAAAGGGTGGTTTACCAAAAGCCAGTAAAGTCCCAGCCGGGTCATCGCCTCAGCGAATGAATCGAACTCAACCGGCTTGACCACGTAACTATTTACTCCAAGCCCATAAGCGGTCCTCATATCCGGGTCTTCTGCGGAGGATGTTACCATCACCACCGGAATATTACGCAACTGATCATCTTCCTTGATAATGCGCAATACTTCCAGCCCGTTCACTTTTGGCAGTTTCAGATCCAACAGCACAACCCTGGGCCGGTTTTCGATATCCCGTCCAGCATAACTGCCACGCCCGAACAAAAAGTCCAGCGCCTCGGCCCCATCCTTGACGTGTATGAGCCGGTTGGAGAGATTGTGCTTTTTCAAGGCGCGTATGGTCAATTCGGCATCATACGGGTTATCCTCCACCAGCAAAATTTCGACAGCGCTCATAGTATCCAAGCTCATTCTTTCCTCCGTGGAAGCGCAAAATGAAAGGTTGCACCGTCTTCCACCTTCCCTTCCGCCCATACCCGTCCGCCGTGGCGTTGGATCACTCTTTGTACGATTGCCAGCCCCACACCCGTCCCTTCAAATTCGCTTTCACCATGCAGACGTTGAAAAACACCGAACAACTTGTTCGCATATTCCATTTCGAACCCTGCGCCGTTATCGCGCACAGAATAGACGACTTCGCCCCTGCCCTGTGAACTTGCCAGCTCGATGACCGCCCGCTTCTTTCTGGATGTGAACTTGATCGCGTTGGAAAGAAGGTTGACCCACACCTGACGCATCAGCGTTGCATCCCCGGTGACTGCGTGGAGCCTCCCAATGTGGATGTCTATGCGGCTCCGATCCTCATCCTTGAGTAGATCGCCGAGCACCGAATCGACAAGCACCTTCATGTCTATTTTCTGGGGAGCGACCTCCCTGCGACTCACCCGCGAGAAAGCCAGCAGGTCATCGATCAACATTCCCATCCGTCGCGTTTCCTGGCTGATCACACCACAGATACGCTTGCCACCCTCATCCAGTGCCGATCCATAATCCTCCACAAGAATGTTTGTATAACCATGGATCGCCCGAAGCGGCGCTCGCAGGTCGTGTGAAACGGAATAGGAAAAGGATTCGAGTTCCTTGTTCGCGGCTTCCAATTCTGTTTTTGCTTTCTGTAATTTTTCCTCAGCATGTTTGCGCTCCGTAATGTCCCTTGAAATACCGAATATCCCAATGATCTGTCCTTCGTGATCCCTCAAAGGCACTTTCGTTGTCGAGACCCACATGACACGCTCATCCGGCCAAACCACATATTCTTCAAGATCTAAAATCGGTTGCCCGGTTCTCATCACTTCCTGTTCCTCGTCAAAGGCTCGTTGTGCGTGCGGGAAAAAGTCGAAATCTGATTTCCCCACGACTTCCTCTGGATCGTTCAGCCCCATCAATTTTGCCTGGGCTCTGCTGTTTCTGATAAAACGACTCTGACTATCTTTGAAGTAGATATGATCGGGAATGTAATCCATCATGGCCTGGAGCAGGGTGTTCGCCTCCGATAGTTCCGCAGTCCGCTCGATAACACGTTGTTCGAGTTCCGCATTCAGTTTACGGATTTCCTCCTCCGCCTGTTTGCGTTCGGTGATGTCGCGGATATTGCATTGGATAACCTTGCGGTGATCCACCAGATAAACGTTGCTGACGAATTCCACATTAATACGTTGCCCATTCGCAGTTTCTAAAGGCATGTCTTCGTATCGAATATATTCTTTCTGTTGCAATTCGAGGAAGTTATCCTTGTTTGCCACAATATCCTTGAAGAAACCCAGTTCCCAGATGCTTTTTCCAAGAAATACTTCATGCGAATAACCCAACAGTTTGACCAGGAACGGATTCACGTCCAAGATCATGCCCGTATCCGCATCCAGGATCAGAATACCATCCTTCGCCGACTCAAAGAGCCGGCGATAGCGAATCTCTGAATTCCTCAACGCCTCCTCCGCCTGTTTGCGTTCGGTGACATCTCGTGCTGTATTGAGGATATAACGTTGACCGTCGATGGCCACTATATCCACATTGACAGAATAAATGCGGGTTTCCCCTGATTTTGTTTGCAAAGCCAGTTCCAAATCATGAGCCGAATTGGATTCTTTAAGCGCGGCAAGGATGCGTGTCCGACCCTCAGAATCTGGATTGATGCCGAGTTCCAGAGAGGTCCTTCCTTCTGCTTCCTGCCTTGCATATCCGAATGCCCTCTCAAAAGACTCGTTGACTTCCACAATAACGCCATCGGATAGCCTCGAAAGGGAGGCGGCAAAAGCAGATTTTTCGAATAGTATGGAAAATTTCTGTTCACTTTGTCGGAGAGCTACTTCCGCCCGTTTTCGTTCGGTGATGTCTGTTGAAAGGATAAAAATACCCTCCTCCGCCGGCTGGACGCTCAGTTCGAACCACCCAATACTGCCATCTGGGAAGATGAATTGATTCTGCATCCGTCGCGATGTCCGGTCCCCCATACACCTCTGAAGAACGCCAAATAATTCACTTTGTTCGATGCCGGGATACATCTCCATCATGGTATGGTTCAGCAACTCCGCTGGCCTGTGTTTGCCCTGTGCCGCCACCACCTCATTGACATACACATACCGCCAGTTGAAATCAAGGATCTGACAGCCCTCCATCATGGCATCGAGGACCCGGTGGTAACGCAGTTCGCTTTTGAACGCGGCCGCCTCCGCCCGTTTGCGCTCTGAAATATCTTCTGCTGAGATAATAATGCCGCCGACTTTGCCGCTTTCATCTTTCCACGGGGTGATCGCCCATCTCAGCCAGTTTTTTGTCCCATCCGCTTGTATCCAAAGGTCATCGTCGTTTTTCGACGATTCGCCCGCCAGACCTTTCTGGTGTGCCTCCTTCCAGTAATCAGGGATATCCGGGTGAACCTTGTAATGATTAAGCCCGATCAGGTTTGTATACCCCCTTCCATAATCATGGATCCACCGGCGGCTGGTGGAAAGATAATTCATATCACGATCAAACATGGCGATGCCCAGGGGCGCTTGATCGATAAAGGAAAGCAACTGCTCGTAACTTCGCCGGAGTGATTCCTCCGCCCGCTTGCGCTCGGTGATGGTCTCGAACACCGCCACAAAGAATCCCTTTTCGGAACTGTAGGCGGATACTGAAAACCATGTGCCTGTGCCCAGCTCCGGGATATACGCCTCGAATGTATCTGGCTTTCCTGTAGAAGCCACCCTTCCATAAATCTCCAGCAATTGCGGGTTTGATTCACGTATACCCGGTATCACTTCACTAACGCGCTTTCCTATCACATCCTGCAAGCCGGTCAGTTTTTTGAAGGCTTTGTTTACATCCAGGTAAAGGAAGTCGTTGGGCTTGTCATCATCATCGTACAACATCTGACAACGCGCATATCCGTTCGACATATTCTCGAATAGGGAACGATATCGTTTTTCGCTCCTCTTCAACGCGTCCTCGGTTACCTTTCGTTCGGTGATATCGCGCACGATCGACTGGAAGCGGCCATCAGTTAGTATCTTGGCACTGATCTCACAATTGATACGCGATTCGTTTTTGTGAAGGAGTTTGCGTTCAGTGATGAGCGTCTTCCCGGTCCGGAGCTCATCGAAACGGAGAGGGGTTGTTTCCAGATCCTCCGGTGCGACCAGGTCGCGCAGGTTCATGGAAAGCAACTCCTCCTTTGTATACCCCACCAGCCTGCATGCTTCTTCGTTCACAATCGTAAACTGTCCATTGGCATCAGCGATAAAGATCCCATCCGATGCCTGATCGAGAAGTTCCTGGTATTTTTTCTCGCTCTCGCGCAATTTCCTCTCCGTCCGTTTGCGTTTGGTGATTTCGCGCGACACACCCACGATCTCGATCTCGTTGCTCCGGTTGAACAAATACGTGGTTGTCACCTCTGTGGGAATAACGGAACCGTCCCTGTGTGACTGGTCGATCTCATCCGTGTAGGAGATGGTCCCTGATCCCTTTGCCTGGAATAGGGAAACGCGCTTGCCGATCAACGCGATCAGGTGTTCGCTATCGCTGGATGTGAAAGCCTCCTTCAACGGCATGGAAATGACCTCTTCGGCTGTATACCCGCGCATTTTAAGCACCGAAGGACTGATGTATGTGTACCTGCCCTTCACCGGGTCCAGCAACCAGATCACATCCGATGCGTTTTCTGCGAGAAGCCGGTATTTCTGGTTCGCCTCCCATATATTCCTTGCATTACGCGCGATCAGCCAGTAGAGCAATATGGCCGTCACAAGAAAATATCCCGATCCCTTATAAATATTGATCTGGGAGAGCACCGCCTCGTTGGGTGCGAGTCTCTCGGCGATCTTATCGGAAAACAGGATCCACAATATACCCAACAGGAAATACTCGGCAGCGATCTCGATGGGTCCCCATTTACTTTTATCGAAACCAGCAAAAAGAGTGTGCCTTTTCATGGGGTCTCCTCTTGAATCAATGAACAACTTATTGGGGATGATTCCACGGCGGCAGTCGCCAGGGCTACATGAAAATCAGACAATAATTCACTGAATATTTTCTTATCACTTCAGTACTATGCAAATGGGGGGAATCCCTACCCTGCAAGTAGGAGGATCGTTGGAACCTTTGGGGATTCCACGCTCCAGAATAGGGGGAAATCACCAACCGTATCAGGGGGAGTACGACTGAGTAAAAAAAGCCTCCTGGGCAATAATGGAGGCATCTTCAATGAACACAATATTTCGATTTCAGTTTTTGGTCTTGATCGTTGTCGTTGTCTCATTCACAACCTTTGCGTTTGCATCCTCCCAGACCGGTCAACCCGCGGGCGGCGAAGGCGCGAGCGCGATCAGCGGATGGAACGTTTCCGGGATGCATTATTTGTTGGCAGGCGATCCTTCTAAACTTGCCGGAGTTGAATTCGATCTGGACAGTCCCGCCGATGTTGTCAAGGTAAGCCTGAACTCATCCAATCCAATGTTTTTCAATTGTGATCATACGGTTGGTTATCACTGGGTATGTGCCGTGGACTCTTCCGTGAGTTTGTTGGATGTCGATGAATTAAGGGTTATTGCCACGGGCGGATAGATCTCGTTTGGAATGGGGGAAATCTGATTTGTGGAAAACGCCAAAGTTGTCGAGTCAAATTTTACAGGCGGGATCTTGTAATTCTTCCAGCGGACATAAGCGCATCGTATAACGGAATCAGGTCCCGGCTTGCGCCGAAGGCGGTGCGGCCCTTCTTCCCCGTATCTTTTTTCATATGCCTGTGTTCCAACTAAAAATACAGTCCATATTCAATTCCCCGTGTTACGGGGGAGGAGGATTCGGAAACCCATATTCCCTTGTCTGTTCGGTAGTCTCGGTTTACAGAAATCATTTTCTAAAAGGAGAATTACGAACATGGCTGAAAAAAGTCAGGCACACGATAAACAAGTCCTGCATAAATTGGGGTATGCGCAGGAACTTTCCCGCCGCATGAGCGGCTTCTCGAATTTCGCAATTTCATTCTCGATCATTTGTATTCTGGCAGGTGGAATCTCCGCCTTCCCGGCCGCGTTCAATGCGCTCGGTTCAGGCGGTGCATTCCTGATCTGGTTGGTGGGTGGTGTTTTAGCCTTGAGTGTTGCCTTCGGCATGGGGCAGATCGCTTCCTCCTTCCCGACCGCCGGCGGCTTGTATCACTGGAGTTCCCACCTTGGCGGTAAAGCCTGGGGTTGGGCTACCGCCTGGTTCAACCTGGTCGGCTTGATCTGCGTGGTGTCTTCCGTGGATGTGTTGTTGTATGCAGTGTTCTTCAAAGGTTTGCTGATGCAGACTGTCCTTGGCGGTGGGGAGTTTTTGAATAATTGGACTGTTCAGATCACGGAAACCTTTGTAATTGACATGTGGCAGATGGTATTTCTCATTGTGGTCCTGACCACCCAATCCTTATTGAATCACTATGGTATCAGTCTCACGACCAAACTAACCGACCTGAGCGGTTACCTCATCCTGGGACTTACCGTTATTCTTATCATCGCCTTGTTTGCCTTCAGCCCCGTGGCATTGGATTTCTCACGTTTGTGGAATTTCACCAATTTCACTGGTGATTCGGGCGGCGGTGTCGTTCCCTTCCGCACGGAAAGTATTGCCTTTGCATTCCTGCTGGGTCTTTCGTATGTGTGTTATACGATCACAGGTTTTGATGCTTCCGCTCATACCTCCGAGGAAACACAGGATGCGCAGGTGAATGTTCCCAAGGGAATGTGGACCGCCGTGTTCTGGTCCTGGGTATTTGGTCTTGTCGCAGTGGCGGCATATGTATTGACCATGCCAGATATCAATGAGGCTGGCGCGGCTGGTTGGAATTCGTTCTTCTATATGTGGAGCGCTTCCGGAATGCCGTATGGATTGAGCCTCTTCCTCGCAATTGGTCTCGTTGTCGTGAACTATATTTGCGCCCTTGCCGGTCTTACATCCACTTCACGCATGATGTATGCCTTCGCACGGGATGGCGGTTTACCTGGCTCGGCAACACTTTCACGCGTCAGCACGCAATATCGCACCCCAACCTATGCGATCTGGGTGTCAGCTGGCTTAGCCTTGCTGAGCACGGTTTATGCGCCTTATTACCTTGTACTGGCTGTGGCTTGCGCCGTTTTCCTTTACATCTCGATGGTGATGCCTGTTGCAGCAGGACTCCTTGCGGAAGGCGGAGCAAAATGGAAGGAAAAAGGTCCCTTTAATTTGGGCAGTCTTTCCAAACCAAACGCTGTCCTCGCGATAATATTTGGCATCACCCTGGCGATCAGCGGTTTCTTCCCGCCGAATGAAAAGGTGTTCCATTTTACAATCATATTGATCGTAGCCTTGTTCGCGCTGTGGTCAAGACAGGCTTCTTTCATTGGAATTGGACTTGCTGTGGTAGGTTTGCTGTTGTCTTTTGTTTCCTTTCCAGAAGGGAATGTGATCGGCGCATTACTTCCAGATCGAAACACGGCCTATATCGCACTTGGCATCGCTGTGGTTGGCGCCGCAATAACATTCTTTGTTGGCGGTGAAGCCAACCGTTTTGAAGGTGTCCCCGAAGGCGATAAGATTGCACAACGCCAGAAGATGATTGCCGAGATCGAAAAGAAATACGGCGAGCAATAAAAAGCTTTGTAACAAGAGACTGGAGATTGGAGATTTAGCAGGTTGGCGCAAACCAATCTCTAGTCTCCAATCTCTTTTCATTTCGACCAGCGGAGAATATCTTGAAATACTTACTCGGCATCGATCAAGGCACAACGCAAACGACAGCAGTGATCGTTAATGAGCACGGCGAAATGATCGAGAAGAATTCCGCGCAATTACCGGCGCGTTTTCCACAGGCGGGTTGGGTGGAGCAAGAACCTGCTGACATCGTGCGTACCGTCAAGGAGGCGTGTGCGCCCCTGCTCGATAAATACGACATCACCGCTGCCGGATTCGACAATCAAGGCGAGACCTTCATAGTCTGGGATGCGGAGACGGGCCAGGCGGTGACTCCCGCCATTGTCTGGCAGGATACGCGTGGACAATCCATCTGTGACGCACTCGCCTCTCGCGTGGACCCGGACCGGCTCCGGCAAAAAACGGGTCTCCTGCTCGACAGCTATTTCTCCGCACCCAAACTCAAATGGGTGTTCGAAAATTATCCAGAGATCCGCAAGAAGGCACATGAAGGAAAACTCAAATTCGGTACAACAGAGACGTGGGTCATCTGGTCACTGACGAAAGGCAAGTTGCACGTTACGGATCCATCTACGGCCTCACGGACTCTTCTGTTCGATATGAACCGCTTTGAGTGGGACGATGAACAGCTTGCCTTGTTTGATGTTCCAAGAAGCATGTTGGCTGAAGTGAAACCATCCGCTGGTTACGTTGGTGATGTTGATTTCAGTGGGCAAGGGCGAGCCTTACCTCTACATGCGATGTTGGTGGATCAACAAGCCGCGTTATTCGGCCAAGCTTGTTTCAATGCCGGGGAGATGAAATGTTCGTTCGGTACTGGCAGTTTCCTGTTGATGAACATCGGCGACAAACCGCGTCTTTCCAATAACGGATTGCTCACCACCGTCGGCTGGAATTTCGATGGGCACACCGCGTATGCCTTCGATGGCGGGATTTTTGTGACGGGATCGGCTGTCCAATGGCTTCGCGATAATTTGAAAGTAATTCCCGATTCTGCTTCCAGTCATGATGCTGCAAATAGATCAACTGATGCCGGGGTAGTGGTTGTCCCTGCGTTGCAAGGTCTCGCCGCACCACACTGGCGGACGGACGTGCGCGGCGCGATGTTTGGTTTAAATAGAAGTACGACCTCCGATGATATTGTCCGCGCCACGCTGGATGGCATCGCCTGCCGTGTCTACGAAGTGGTCGCTGCCATGTCGCAGGATGCAGGTCAGGCGCCTCCGCACCTGAAAGTGGACGGCGGTCCTTCGGGTAACCCATATCTCATGCAAATGATCGCGGACCTGCTGAATCTCGAAGTCCGCGTTTCGGCAGCTCTCGAAGCGACAGCCATCGGCATTGCCAATCTCGCGGGCGTATCCGCGTTGGGGACTTCATTTGATGACCTGTCAAAGAACTGGAAGGCGGAAACCAGTTATCAACCGAAGATGGAAAACAATGAAAGAGAAAAGAAGCTGGCACAGTGGAATAAGGCTGTGGAGGCTGTGAAGGGATTTCATGGTTAACGTCACACCTGCACTTGCGCCAGGTGCAAGTGTTGCGAGCGAAGCGAAGCAATCACTACCATCGGAGGCGGGATTGCTTCGTCGGGAAGAGCACCCTCCTCGCAATGACGGAGGTATCTACGCCATTGCCATAATTGGCGCGGGTGCGGTGGGCTCCGCCATTGCACGTGAACTTTCCCGTTTTGATTTGAGGATCGTTTTGCTCGAATCCAATTCGGATGTGGGCATGGGGACATCCAAAGCCAGCACTGCGATCTGGCATACCGGTTTTGACGCCAAACCGGGCTCGCTCGAAGCAAACCTGATGCGGAGAAGTTATCCGCTCGTGGAAGATTTCATGAAAGAGGTGGGCAGTCCGTTCGAGCGGATCGGTGGGCTGCTTATCGCCTGGACTCAGGAACAGCTCGATACACTTCCATCCCTTTTGGAGAAGGCAAACAAGAACGGCGTCACGGATGTTCACCTGATCAGCAGGGAGGAAGTTTATGAGCGTGAACCGCATCTGGGTGAAGGCGCGTTGGGTGGGATGCTTGTCCCCGGAGAAGGGATTCTATGCACGTACACAATTCCGCTGGCTTGCGCGACACAGGCGGCGGTCAATGGGGTGACGTTGAAAGTCAATTTTCAGGTCACAAGTATTTCTTCAAAAGATGATTTGCATATCATCTCAAGCAAGGATGACTCTATTGAAGCGCGCTGGGTTATCAATGCGGCAGGATTGTATTCCGATGACATCAATAAATTGTTGGGGCATGGAAATTTCAAGGTCACACCTCGGCGCGGGGAATTGATCGTATATGACAAGTTGTCGCGAACACTGGTCAATCATGTGTTGTTACCCGTCCCTACTGCTACTACGAAGGGTGTGTTGGTCAGCCCAACCATCTACGGGAACGTGTTACTGGGTCCTACTGCGGAAGATCTGCCCGATAAGACTGCCACGAACACCAGCGCGAACGGATTACAGTCTTTGCTGGATAAGGGCAGAAGGATCCTGCCTGAGTTGTTGGAGGAGGAAGTCACCGCGACCTATTCAGGTCTGCGCGCGGCGACGGAGCATAGTGACTACCAAATTGCGCTTCACGCAGACCAAAGATATGTGTGCGTTGGTGGGATTCGGTCGACGGGGATTTCGGCGAGTTTGGGGATTGCGGAATATGTTGCTGATCTGCTGAAAGAGGGCGGCGTGGAATTGAGGCGCAAGCCTGAATTCAAAACGATCAAGATGCCGAACATTGGGGAAGCGTTTCCACGTCCGTATCAACGGGCGGAATTGATTGCGAAGAATTCTGATTATGGGAAAATTATCTGCCATTGTGAACGCGTGACATTAGGTGAGTTAGAAGATGCGATGGCGTCACCCATCCCTGCCACGACTCTGGATGCGTTACGCCGAAGAACACGTGCCATGCAGGGACGCTGTCAGGGATTTAATTGTCAGGCGGCGTTGCTTTCGTCATTGCGAGTGAACGATAGTGAGCGAAGCAATCTCAGACACAATCATAAGATTGCTCACTTGCACCTGGCGCAAGTGCAGGTGTCGTCGGGCAGAGCCTTCCTCGCAATGACGGAGGTTCTTATTGTTGGCGCAGGACCTGCAGGACTCGCCGCTGCGTTGGAACTGAAAAAACTTGGCGTAAAAGACATTCTTGTTGCCGAACGCGAATCGGAAACAGGAGGGATTCCGCGCATGTGCGGACATATGGGATTTGGTTTAAGAGATCTGCAGCGTGTGATGACGGGTCCAAACTATGCGCGGAAGTATCGCGAGATGGCAGAGCAGGTTGGGATAACGATTCATATATCAACAACTATCACTGGTTGGAATAACGCCGCCGAAGACGGCGGCTTGAGCAACTTGAGTTATACATCTCCAAATGGAATTGGAAGTGTCGAAGCGAAATCGGTTTTACTGGCTACGGGTGTGCGTGAACGACCGCGGTCAGCGCGGTTGGTGCCGGGACATCGTCCGCAAGGTGTGTTCACTACTGGTTCGCTCCAAAGATTTGTTTATGAACATGGATTGCCAGTTGGAAAGCGGGCAGTAATTGTTGGGGCGGAAATCGTCAGTTTATCGGTTGTGACGACTCTTTTGCATGCGGGTGTGAAAGTTGTGAAGATGGTGACCGAGTTGCCGCATCATCAACTGTATTTGCCGATTTTCCTGCCAGCCAAAATATTTTATGCCGATGTTCTCGCTCGTTCGCCCATTTTGACAAATAAGCGCGTGATGAATATTTTGGGACGTTCACGTGTGGAAGGAATCGAAGTCACGGATTTGGAGTCGGGTAAGACGCAAATCATCGAGTGTGATACTGTTGTCTTCACAGGGGATTGGATTCCCGAGAACGAACTGGCGAGAAGAGGAGAAGTGGAAACACTCAAACCTTCATTCGGTCCGCAGGTGGACGCGTCTTTTAGAACATCACAGGCAGGAGTCTTCGCAGCGGGGAATCTGTTGCGTGGCGTGGAGACCGCGGACTGGGCAGCATTGGAGGGGCGGAGCGCGGCGCGGTCCATGGCTCGGTGGTTGGAAAATGCTCAATGGTCAGCGAGCAGGCTTGGGGTCAAATGTGAGACGCCGATCTCGTGGATTTGTCCAAACGTGTTGAGTCCGGATGTCCGCGTGGATGGGTTCCGATTCTGGTCCAAGGAATTCCGAAAGAATGTGACCTTGCAACTAAAGCAGGGTGAGAGGGTTTTGTATGAAAAGAAGATCGGGTGGTTGAAGGCGAATGTCGCTTTGAGCCTGGCAAGTGACTGGGTTGAGAAAGTGGATTATGCAAAAGAGCCTGTAAAACTTGTCATACAACCGTGAGTCATGGTAAAGTTCAATCGTAAGCCGAAGACATTCCAATTAGTCCATTGGAGATCATATGCGAATAGCACTCGTCATCGGTTCGACCATTTCAACGATCAAGGATGAAGTGATACAGGGGCGAAAACTGCTCATCGTGCGGAATGCGGATACGGCAGGGAAGCCAACAGGCGACCCGTACATCGCAGTGGACACGGTCAGCGCAGGGACGGGCGACCTGGTGATGGTCACCGATGGTTCATCCGCCCGCTATACCAATCAAACTACCAATGCGCCTGTGGACGCGGTCATCGTAGGCGTCATCGACTCGCTCGAAATGAGCGGGAAGGTCACATATAGGAAAGAATGACATATAAACCCTAAAGGTCTGTAAGACCTTTAGGGTTTTGTGCTTATCATGGCTGACTCGCGCGACCTGCTCTCCGTTGGCGTGGATGTTGGGACCACCACCACTCAAATTGTCTTCTCGCGTCTCAATTTGCAGGATGTCTCACGAGCGGGTCAGATCCCGCGCATTAACATTACAGATCGAAAAGTTATTTATCAGAGTCCGATCGTCTTCACACCTTTGATCGATTTCGAGACAATCGACGCGGACAAGTTAAATGAGATCGTACGGCGTGAATATTCAACCGCTGGCGTCGATCCAAGCCAGGTAGAAACAGGCGCGGTCATCATCACCGGTGAGACCGCCAAGAAAAAGAACGCCGATGAAATTCTCAGGGCATTATCCGGACTCGCAGGCGAGTTCGTTGTCAGTGTGGCTGGTCCGAACGTTGAAAGCTTAATAGCGGGCAAAGGCGCGGGCGCGGCGGATTATTCGCAAAAGAATTACGCGGTCGTAACCAATGTTGACATCGGTGGCGGAAGCGCGAACAGCGCGACCTTTCGAACGGGGAACCTGATCGGCGCCGCCGCGATGAATTATGGCGGACGCATTTTGGAAATTGAGCACGCTTCAGGTCGTGTGCGTCATATTGCCGAACCCGCGAAACATATCCTTGCCGATATCGGTTTGAATCTGAACGTTGGCGATGCGCCATCACTCGAAGATTTGCGACGCTTTACTGACCGCATGGCAGACATGACCGTTGAATTGATCGAAGGCACCTCATCGTCATTGGCGCAAAAGATCTATCTCACGCCGCCCGTCGGTGCTTCGGGCAAAGGCTCCGTGTTGATGTTCTCAGGTGGCATCGGGCATTATTACTACAACCCGATTTCCATCAACTCGGTGAGCGATGCGACGATCCATGATGATGTCGGTCCGTTGCTGGCAGAGTCGTTGCGTAAACATGCAAGTCTGAATTCTTATACGATTGTGCAACCCTCCGAGACAGTGCGTGCAACGGTGCTCGGAGCCAGCACACAGACAGTGACATTATCCGGCTCGACGATCTGGGCAGAGCGTGAGATATTACCGTTGAAGAACGTACCTGTGACGAGACCCTCGCTTCCCGCCTCGCTCGAACCTGCCTCCGTTTCGAGGAGCATCACCGAGGCTGTGGCCCGCTGGGACGTCAACCTCGCGACCGATCCATTCGCGATTGCGCTGGAACTTAACAACTCTTTGAATTACGAATCGCTTATGCAACTGGCAAACGGCTTGAAGATGTTTGCAGATACCATGCCAGGTGATAGACCACTGATCGCCATCATCGAAAGGGATTACGCCCAGGCGCTCGGTCAAACCGTGAAGGGACTTGCTCCCTCACGCGCGTTATTGGTGATCGACCAGGTGGGTTTATCGGAAGGTGATTACATTGATATTGGCACCCCGCTCATGGATGGACGCGTTGTCCCGTTGAGCGTGAAGACGTTGATTTTTTATCACTAGGAGAGCCGGAATAAATTCCTCCCTCAGCACGTGTAAAGCCCTTCGGGCTGGCACACCCAGTCCGCTTCAGCGGACTTCCAAGAACTGAGGCAGGGCTTTAGCCCGCCGATACACAATAATCAATAATCGTTTTTTATTGTTAGAGGCTTGAAATGAAAATTACTGCCCGCGTTGAGAATAGCAAGGATCATCATAAAGTGTTCTTACAGACTGGTGACAATATCCATTCGATTGTCATCCCTACAAAACCAACTGGTTATGGTTCCAGTGCGAATGGCGGCGAGTTATTGTTCCTTGCGCTGGCATCCTGTTACTGCAATGACATCTACCGCGAAGCCGCGAAAAGGAATATCAAAGTGGAACGGGTTGAAGTGAATGTGGAAGGTGACTTTGGTGCGGAAGGCGAGCCAGCCAAAAACGTGACGTACCGTGCCAAGATTTTTGCACAGGCAAGCGAAGATGAGATCCGTGAGATGATGAAGTTTACCGATACAGTTGCTGAAATTCAAAATACACTGAGAGTAGAAACACCAGTTGTACTAACTGAGATAGAAGCCGTGAAAATCTGAAAGCGTCTTTCTTCTTTCCTTTGTGACACTTTGTGGTAAAAGGACACATTATGCTCCTAAGAACCAAACTGCACGGTAAAACCTACGAATTCCCCGATATCCG
>Ga0210377_10002026_pt1 | contig 18028 bp, 19 predicted proteins | sample PLM4_65_b1redo_FD_155480 | JGI IMG/M metagenome (GOLD analysis project Ga0210377, IMG submission 155480) | Groundwater sediment microbial communities from an aquifer in East River, Colorado, USA - PLM4_65_b1 redo | ecosystem: Environmental > Terrestrial > Soil > Riparian zone | place: USA: East...
AAAAAGAGTGACTCAGCTCACACTTTGGCGGGCGCCGCGTCAGCGGCGAACAGGCGAGGACAGCTGCGCCGGCGGCCTCAGCCCCGGCGCCGTCCGCCGCGCGAGCCCCGGCGGCCGCGCCGCGAGCGCTTGCGCCGCGGCTGCTCGGAGTCGACCGGCGCCGCGCCGCCGGCTTCTTCGGCACGCTCGGCGGGCGCTTGCGCGTCGTCGACCGGCGGCGCCGCGTCCGCGGCGTGCAGAACGCGCAGGACCTCGGCTCCGAAGTGCTCGGCCCACCACGGCTTCAGCGCCGAGAGCCCGCGCATCTCCTCGTCGCTGCGCGGCAGCACGGCGGCGATCTCCTCGAGCGACGCGTTCGGACAGAACACGCCCGGGTCGAGTCCGAGCTCGCGCGCGCGCACCGCCCGCCAGCGCTTCAGCTCGTCGAGCCGCGTCTCGCCGCGCCGGTCGAGCCGCCGCCGGATGCTCCCGGTCGGCTGTTTGCGCTCGAGCGGCGGGTGCTCGGGGCCAGCGACGCCGCGCTCGATCGCGTCGAGCAGCTCTTGTCCGAAGCGGCGCTGCACGAGGTCGGTGATCCCGCGGCGGGTGCCGAGCGCGCGTCGCGACGTCGGCGGGCTCTGCGCCAGGTCGAGCAGCGTGCCGTTACCCATCACCTTGAACGGCGGCCGGTCCGCGTCGCGCGCGCGCTTGTCGCGCCACAGGAAGAGCTCGCGCAGCACCGCGATCCCGCGCGGCGTGAGCTTGCGCGCGCCCTTGATGCGCAGGTAGCCCTGCACGTCGAACTCGCGCTCCGGCCAGATGCGCTGCTCGAGCGCCGCAAACTCGGCCTGTGCCCAGACCAGGCGCTTCTTCTCACCGAGCTCGCGCTCGAGCGTCTCCGCGACCTCGACCAGGTAGATCACGTCGGAAGCCGCGTAGTCGAGCTGGGCCTCTCGAAGCGGCCGGCGCGACCAGTCGGTGCGCTGCTGGTCCTTGGACAGCTTGATGTCGAAGTGCCGCTCGACGAGCGCCCCCAGCCCGACGGCCGGGTAGCCGAGCATCTGCGCCGAGATCATCGTGTCGAACAGGCCCCGCACCGTGATGCCGCAGTGGCGGGAAAGCACGAACAGGTCGTACTCGGCGGCGTGGAAGATCTTGCGGATGGCCGGATTCGCCATCACCGGCGCCAGCGGCTCGAGCCCGCGCGGGGGCATCGAGAGCGGGTCGATCAGGAACGTCCCGCACGACGCCGCCACCTGCACGAGGCAGAGCTTGTCGAAGTAGTGAAAGAAGGAGTCCGCCTCGGTGTCGACGGCGATCACCTTCTCCAGCGCGAGCTTGGAGGCGAGCTCCTCGACCTCTACGACCCTGTCGATGAAGCGATACTCGGCCATGCGCCGCTTGCTGGGACTCCTGCAGGGGTATCGACCGACCTGGACGGCGCGCGATCGGAGGAAAGTCCCGCGACCCAGGCGCCGACCGATTCTAACCGGCGAAGCGCCCGAAGCCAGAGCGAATCCCGGCATTCATGACGACGTTTCGCGCAGAAGCTCCACCAGCTGGTCCTCCAGCCGCTCGTGGGCGGCGAAGGTCTCCAAGAACGCCGCGAAAACTGCCCGCGCGGCGCCGGTGTGGCCGAGCGCCAGCTGCGAGGCCACCCGCTCCAGGTCCTGGCGGATGCCGATGTGGGCCACGCGCAGGCTGCGGATCGGCCCGCCCTGGGCGGGCGCCCGCTGCTCGGCGGCCGGGAACGAGACGTCCTCCTCCCGGGCGAGGTGCGCGAGGATTTGCTCCCGGTACTCGGTGAAGCTGCGCCGGGCGCTGGGCAGGTCGTCGGCCTCGAGAGCACGCGCGACGTCCTTCGCGAGCGTCTCGACCGCGGCGGCGTCCTGGCGCCAGCTCGCGATCGGCTCGAGCGCCGTCGGCTGCTTCGCGGATCCCTTCCCGGTCGCTGCGGTCATGCGGGTGCCGATCTTACGCGATTGGCGATGCTTGCGAAGGCGTGATCTGGCTGCTTCTCATCGCGGTTCTTTTCGTGGGCTGCGCGGCGCCGCGCTCGAGCGTGGACGACGCCGCGCTCGAGTGGCGCGATTGCGGCGCGCCGTTCGAGTGCGCAGAGCTTCGCGTGCCGCTCGACCCCGACGCCGCGGCGCGCGGCGAGCTCTCGCTCGCGCTGCTGCGCCGGCCCGCGGAGAAGCCGGCCGAGCGGATCGGGACGCTCGTCGTGAATCCCGGCGGGCCGGGGATCTCGGCGGTCGATCATCTGCGCTCGAGCGCGGCGCGCTACGGCGCCGCCGTGCGCGAGCGTTTCGATCTGGTCGCGTTCGATACGCGCGGCACGGGGGCGAGCTCGGGGCTTGATTGTCACGAGTCACTCGCTGCCTTCTATGCGCAGGACCCCACGCCCGAGACCGATGCGGAGTGGGCGGCCGTCGTCACGGCCAGCCGAGCCTTCGCCGACGAGTGCGCGCGCAGGCACGCCGACGTTTTGCCGTTCATGGGCACGCGTGAGAGCGCGCGCGATCTCGATCTCGTCCGTCGGGCGCTTGGCGAGGAGCAGATCTCGTATCTCGGCTTCTCGTACGGAACGGCGCTCGGCGCCGTGTACGCGAGTCTCTACCCGGAGCGGGTACGCGCGATGGTCCTCGACGGCGCGGTCGAGCCTTCCTTCGAGCTGCTGCGCTTCGCGCGCGAGCAGGCGATCGGCGTCGAGGGGGCTCTCGGCGCCTACGAAGCCGCGGCCCTGAAGGAAGGTTGGCACGGAACGGACGTGCTCGACGCCGTGACCGCGCGCGCGGAGGCGGGGCCGATCCCGAGCCGCGGCGAGCTCCGTCCCGCCCACGCGAGCGACGTCCTCTATGGCACCGTCGAAGGCTTGATCGCGCCGGGCGACGGCTGGCACGAGCTCGCCTCGGCGCTCGGCTCCGCCCAGGCCGGCGATGGCGCGGGCTTCGTGCGCCTCTCCGACCACTACTTCCAGCGCGAGCCGGACGGAAGCTCAGGCCTGCGCGTCGAGGCGCAGCTCGCGGTGCTCTGCGCGGATCTACACCGGCTAGCGTCGATCGACGCGTACCGCGAAGCCCTGGCGGAGCTCGAGCGCAGCGCCCCGCACATCGGCGTGCCGAACCTGATCAGCCTCTTGCCGTGCGCGTTCTGGCCCACCCCGGCGCGCCCGCTGCCGCCGCTCGAGCCGGGCGCAGGCGCACATGTCCTCGTGATCGCGGGCAGCGCCGATCCGCTCACGCCGCACGTCTGGGGCGAGCGCCTCGCGCAGGAGATCGGCGCCGCGGCGCAGCTCGACGTCGAGACCGACGTCCACACCGCCTACGGTCGCGGCGACGACTGCACCGGGCAGATCGTCGAGCGCTTTCTGCTCGCGCTCGAGCTGCCGCCAGCGCCGAGCCGCTGCCCCTCGGCGAAGCGGGTGCTCTCGATGCCCTGAGCGGAGCATAATCCGCGCATGGAACCCGTTCGCTACGTCGACGTGCTGAACCGCCGCTACGCCGCAGAGGGCTTCCCGCCGTACCAGTGGACCGTGAACACGACGACGCCGTTCACGAAGCTCGCGAAGCCGCTCGCCGAGTGCCGCGTCTCGATGCTCACCTCGGGCGGCGTCTCGCGCTGCGCCGCCGCGCCCTGGAATCCCGACGCGAAGAACGATCTGCGGCTCGACGCGGTCGCGGTCGATGCCCCGACGTCGGACTTCCAGATCCACGACAGCTATTACGATCACCGCGACGCGGATCGCGACCTGAACTGCATCTTCCCCCTGGACCGCCTGCGGGAGCTCGCGGCCGAGGCCATGATCGGCTCCGTGGCTGCGCGCATGTGGAGCGGCTTCATGGGCCGCATCTACACGCGCAGCGTGGTCGTGATGGAGTCGGCCCCCGCGCTCGCGCGTGAGCTCGAGCGCGATCAGGTCGACCTGTTCGTGCTCGTGCCTTCCTGACCGCTGGACCACCAGACCGTGGGTCTGGTCGCACGCGTGATCGAAGAGGCGGGGGTTCCGACGGTGCTCGTGTCGACCGGACGCGATCTCACCGCCCAGGTTCTGCCGCCGCGCTCGGTGTTCGTGAACTTCCCGATGGGCAACCCGTTCGGGCCCGCCGGCGACGTGGCGCTGCAGCGCCGCATCCTGCTAGACGCTCTGCACCTGGCCGAGACCGCCGACCGCGGCGGCGTGATCGTGGATCTGCCCTACGACTGGGGGCGTCCGTTCGCCTCGCTCGTGGACGCGGTCACCGACGCGATGACCGCCGGCTGAGCGAGCGACGCGCTAGCCGAGCGCCTTCACCAGCTGCATGACGGCGATGCCGGCGACGATCAGCGGCGAGAACAGCAGCAGCAGCAGACTGAGTCGCGTCATCACGCTCTGCTCGACGTGCACCATCAGGTAGACCGGGGTGGTGACGCCGAGAAAGAAGTTGGCGAGCCCCCAGCCGATGTGCCCGGACTTGAAGGCATGGATCACGAGCCCGAGAGAGATCGCGAAGTTCACGAGCACGGTCAGCAGCGCGGGAATCGTCCAGCGCTTCAGCCAGGCGTTCAGTGCCTCCTGCTGCTTGCTGTCGAGCGACTGGCCCATGTTGTCCTGCAGGCCCTGCTGGAACGAAGCCGCGACGCTGCCCTCGGCGGGCGGCGCGGAGGCTTCCTCGGCGGAACCGGGCGGCGGCACGTGCACGGGCATGTCGCGTGTCTCGACCTGGCTGCGGAACTTCGCCGGCACGTCGTACAGGTTCTCGGTGAAGTGCACGTGGCCGCGCTCGTCCTTGTACTTGTAGGCCTGCGCGCTGGCAGCCGAGGCCAGCCAGCCCAGCGCGAAGACGAGGGACCACAACGCGAACACCCAGCGAAGCGAGGTCGAGCGTGCCATGCCGTTCCATCGGCCCTGGGAAGGCCGCGGCTTTACCGGCTAGATTACGGCCCCGATGCGCTGGTCCCAGATGTTCATCCCGACCCTCCGTGAGGTTCCGGCCGACGCCGAAGCCGTGAGCCACCGCCTGATGCTGCGCGCGGGCCTGATCCGCCAGCTCGGCGCGGGGATCTACTCGAAGCTGCCGCTCGCCGAGCGGGTCGCGCGCAAGATCGAGGCGATCGTGCGCGAGGAGATGGCGCGCATCGGTGCGCAGGAGTTCCGACTGCCGATGCTCCATCCGGCCGAGCCGTGGAAGGAATCGGGGCGCTGGGATTCGGTCGGCGAGGAGCTCTTCCGCCTGCGCGACCGCAAGCAGTCCGACATGGCGCTCGCGATGACGGCGGAGGAGATCTTCACCACGCTCGCGCGCGATGGGCTGCGCAGCTACCGGCAGCTGCCGCAGATCTGGTACCAGATCGGCACGAAGTTCCGCGACGAGCCGCGGCCGAAGTCGGGCGTGCTGCGCGGGCGCGAGTTCACCATGAAGGACTCGTACTCCTTCGACGCCGACCTGGCGGGGCTCGACGTCGCGTTCCGGAAACACGCGGAAGCGTACCGGCGCATCTTCTCGCGCTGCGGCGTCGAGTCGATTCCGGTGCAGGCGTCGTCCGGCGCGATGGGCGGCAGCGAGTCGGTCGAGTTCATGGCCGTCTCGGACGCCGGCGAGGATTGGATCGTCACCTGCCCGGGCTGCGGCTACGCGGCGAATCTCGAGAAGGCGATCTCGCAGCCGTCCGCGGTCGCGGATCCAGCCGCGACCGGCGCGCTCGAGAAATTCCCGACACCGGGCGTGCGCACGATCGACGACCTGGCGAAGTTCGCCGGCGGCGCGCCCGCCGAGCGGCAGATCAAGACGCTCGTCTACGTCGTCGACGAGACCCTCGCGCTCTTCCTGTTGCGCGGCGATCACGAGCTGAACGAGGTGAAGCTCGCCGAGGCCACGGGCTCGGCGCGCTTCCGGCCGGCGGGCCCGGAGGAGTGCCGCGCGGCGCTCGGCGCGCTGCCCGGAAGTCTCGGCGCCGTCGGCGTCGCGAGCATCCCGATCTACGCCGATCTCGCGCTGCGCGGCCGGCGCGAGATGACGACCGGTGCGAACCAGAACGAGTTCCACCTGCGACACGTCGATGTGTCGCGCGACCTGCCCGACGTGAAGCTCGCCGACCTGCGCAATGCCCGCGCGGGCGAGGCGTGCACGCACTGCGGCAAGTCGCTCGAGACGAAGAAGACCATCGAGATCGGCCACATCTTCAAGCTCGGCCTGCGCTACTCCGAGCCGATGGGCGCGCGCGTGCTCACGGCCGAGGGCGTGGAAGTTCCGATCGTGATGGGCTCTTACGGCCTGGGCATCGAGCGCATCATGGCCGCGGCGATCGAGGCGCATCACGACGCGAACGGAATCGTCTGGCCGCGCGCGATCGCGCCCTTCGACGTCGTGATCTCGCCGGTGAAGGCGAGCGATCCGGAGCAGCGCGAGAAATCCGAGCAGCTCTACGCGGAGCTAGCGGCCGCGGGCTTCGACGTGCTGCTCGACGACCGCGACGAGCGCCCGGGCGTGAAGTTCAAGGACGCGGATCTGGTGGGCATCCCCTTCCGCATCGTGCCCGGGCCGCGCGCGCTCGCGAAGGGTTGCGTCGAGCTCGCGGAGCGCGCGACCGCGACGGTGCAAGAGCTCCCGCTCGGCGAGGTCGTGGCCGAGCTGCGCAGGCGGAGTCCAGGATGACGGCGCCGCTCACCGTGCTCGCCGAGGAGGAGGAGATCTTCCGCAACACGGTGCGCGACTTCGCCACGCGCGAGCTCATGCCGCGCGCCGCGCGCCAGGACGAACAGGGTCACTACGACGCCGACCTGGTGCCGCGACTCTTCGATCTGGGCGTGATGGCGATCGAGACGCCCGAGACGCTCGGCGGCGCCGGCGGGAGCTTCTTCCTGTCGGTGCTCGCGATCGAGGAGCTCTCGCGCGCCGATGCCGCCGTCGCCGTGCTCGTCGACGCACAGAACACGCTGGTCGCCAACGCCCTGCTGCGCTTCGCGAGCGAGGAGCTCCGGGGGCGCGTGCTGCCGCGCATGGCGGTGGATACGGTCGCGTCGTATGCGCTCTCCGAGGCGGGCTCCGGCAGCGACGCCTTCGCGCTGCAGACGCGCGCGGTCGAGGACGGCGACTCGTTCGTGCTGTCGGGCCGCAAGCTCTGGATCACGAACGCGGCCGAGGCGGGCGTCTTCCTGGTCATGGCGAACGCGAACCCCGCGGCCGGGTATCGCGGCATTACGAGCTTCGTCGTCGATCGCGACACACCGGGCTTCTCGATCGGGAAGAAGGAGAACAAGCTCGGCATCCGCGCGAGCTCGACCTGCGAGCTCGTGCTCGACGGCGTGCGCGTGCCGAAGGCGAACGTCGTCGGGAAGGTCGGGCAGGGCTACAAGATCGCGATCGAGACGCTGAACGAGGGCCGCATCGCGATCGGCGCGCAGATGGTCGGCATCGCGCAGGGGGCGCTCGACGACGCGCTCGGCTACACCGCGCAGCGCAAGCAGTTCGGCAAGACGATCGGCTCGTTCCAGGCCGTGCAGTTCCAGCTCGCGCAGATGGCGACCGACATCGAGGCCGCGCGGCTGCTCGTGTACAACGCCGCGCGGCTCAAGGACGCGGGCCAGAACTTCCTCACCCAGGCGGCGATGGCGAAGCTCTTCTCCTCGCAGGTCGCGGAGCGCGTGACCTCGGTCGCGGTCGAGCTCTTCGGCGGTGTCGGCTACACGCGCGAGTACCCGGTCGAGAAGCGCTGGCGCGATGCCAAGATCGGCAAGATCTACGAGGGCACGAGCAACATGCAGCTGAACACCATCGCGAAGCAGATCCAGAAGAGCGGATGAGCGCGCGCCCCACGCTCTGGCTGCTCGACTCGCACTACTCGATCTTCCGCGCCTATTTCGCGATGCCGGATCTGCGCGCGCCGGACGGCATGCCCATTGGCGCGCTGCGCGGCTACGCCTCGCAGCTGGTGAAGCTGCTCGCGCAGCAGCAGCCGGTGCACGTGGCCGCGGCCTGGGACTTCGCGCAGACGAGCTTTCGCAACGAGATCCACGCCGAGTACAAGGCGGGCCGCACCGAGGCGCCCGCCGACCTCGAGCCGCAGTTCGCCCTTTGTGACGAGGTGACGCGCGCGCTCGGCGTGCCCGTCTTCGGGCTCGAGCGCTACGAGGCCGACGACGTGATCGCGACCATGACCGCGAAGGCGCTCGACGAAGGCGCCGACGTGGTGATCGCGACGAGCGACAAGGATCTCGGCGCGCTCGTCTCCGAGCGGGTCTCCCTCTTCGATCCGCGCAGTGAATCGCTCCTCGGTCCCGCCGAGATCGAGGCGCGACTCGGCGTGCCACCCGACCTGGTTCCCGACTTCCTGACGCTCGTCGGTGACGCCGTCGACAACATTCCGGGCGTGCCTGGCATCGGCGCGAAGTCGGCGGCGGCGCTGCTCCGCCGCTTTGGCCGGATCGAGGACATCCCCACCGATCCCCGCGAATGGACGGGTCTCGAGCTGCGCGGCGCCGCGCGCGTGGCGCGCGCGCTCGCGGAAGGCGAAGCGGCGATCGAGCTCGCGCGCAAGCTCGTGCGCATGCGCGAGGATCTGCCGATCACGGCGCGTGTGGCCGACCTGCGCTGGCACGGCGCCGATCGTCCCGCGCTCACCGCGTTCTGCGAGCGCCTGGGCATCTCGGGCCTGGTCGATCGCGTGCCGCGGTTTCGCGCCTAGTGGCGAACCTGCTCTCGCTCTTGCGCGTCTTGCTCGTGGTTCCGTTCGCGCTGCTCGTCCTCTCGGGCGGCGTTCTGAATGCTGCGCTCGCGGCGACGCTCTTCTGTGTGGCGATCGCGACGGATCTCGCCGACGGCCGGATCGCGCGCGCGAGCGGCACCGAGAGCGCGCTCGGCCGGGCGCTGGACCACGGCGCGGACTTCCTCTTCGTCGACGCCGGCCTCGCGGCGGCCGCGGCGTCGGGCGCGCTGCCCTGGCTCCTGCCGCTGCTGGTCGCCCTCGCCTTCTTCCAGTACGTGGCGGACTCGTACTGGCTGCACCGCGCGCGCCAGCTGCGCATGAGCGCGCTCGGGCGCTGGAACGGGATCCTGTACTTCGTGCCGCTTGGCGGTGCGATCCTGGTCGAGCTCGGCCTCGGCTTTCTCGCCGGACCGACGCGCTGGCTCGCCTGGCTGCTCGTCGCCTCTACGCTCGCCTCGATCGCGGACCGCGCGCTCGCCGCACGGCGGCCCGCACGCCTGGAGGAATCGTGAACCTGACGCTCTTCGCGACCGTCTTCGCCACGGTCTTCGTCGCCGAGCTCGGCGACAAGACCCAGCTCGCGACGCTGCTCTACGCCGCCGACGGGAGCAACCCGAAGCTCACCATCTTCGCGGCGTCGGCGTCCGCGCTCGTCCTCGCCGCGGCGATCGGCGTCCTCGCGGGCGGGCTGGTCGCGCAGCACGTGAGCGCGAAGGCCCTGTCCTGGGTCGCCGGCGCGGGCTTTATCGCGATCGGGGTCTGGACGATCATCAAGGCCGGAGGTGATTGATGCGCGTGCTCGGAGCTGTCCTCGCTGCAGCCGTTCTCACGGCCTGCGTCGCCGTAGCGCCGGCGCCGTCGCCCGGTCCCGGCAAGTCCCAGGGCCACGGACCGCCGCCACACGCGCCCGCCCACGGCTACCGGGCGAAGACACCGCAGGGTGTCGACCTCGTCTTCGACACACAGATCGGCGTCTACGTCGTGGTCGCGCTGCCCGGGCAGTACTGGCTCGACGGCCGCTACTACCGCGAGAACGGGACGGGCTGGGTCGTGGCTGTGGGCGTCGACGGCCCGTGGACGGCCTGCGCGGTCGCCGACCTGCCGCCGGGCCTGCGGTCCGGGAAGGTCCCGCCCGGAAAGGCGAAGCCGAAGAAGTCCAAAGCCGGGGAATCCCCGTAGCGGGAGATCGCTCCGTCTCGACACCGTCGACCCTTCGCTATTCTGGCCCGCGATGCTTCCCGTCGTAGCACAGACCACGGGCCTTCTGCTGCTCTCGAACCGCAGCGGCTACGGCGTGCTGTTCAGGTCCTGACGTGCCGGCGACCACCGCGCTGGCCGAGTCCGGACCGCTGCTGCGAACGCCGCGGCTGCTGTTGCGGCGCTTCGCGGACGGCGACCTCGCCGAGTTCCTCGCCTACCGCAACGACCCCGAGGTCTCGCGCTATCAGAGCTGGGACTCCACGAGCGATGCGGAGGGCCGCGCGTTCCTGGCGGAGCAGAAGCCCACGGGGACTCCGCTCACCGGTCAGTGGTTCCAGCTCGCGATCGAGGAGCGCGCGACCGGCGCGCTTGCCGGCGACTGTGGCATCGAGATCGCCCGGGACGACCCGCTGCGGGGGGAGATCGGCTTCACGCTCGCGCGCGCGCACCAAGGCAAGGGGCTCGCCTTCGAATCGATCGCGTCGCTCGTCGACTGGGCGGTGCTCGACCTCGGCCTACACCGGATCGTGGCGACCGTGGATCCGGCGAACGCGCAGTCCATCGCGCTGCTCGAGCGGCTCGGGCTGCGGCGCGAGGCGCACTACGTGAAGAACGTCTGGTTCAAGGGGCGCTGGGACGACGAGTACTTGTACGCGGTGCTGCGCGACGAGTGGCTCGCCGGCCGGGGCCGGCCCGAGGCCGCGAGCTACACCGTGCGACCCACGCTCGACCAGCCGGACGCGCCGCTCTGGCGCGCCTACTCGGCAACCGGCGAGCCCGTGGGCTGCGTGCGCGCCAGTGCCGGACGCGATTGCGCGACGCTGCTGGAGCTCCGCGTCGAGCCGCCTCACGCGCGCTTTGGCCTGGCCGCACAGCTCCTGCGCGCCGTGCTCGGCTGGAGCCAGGCCGCGGCGTTTCGGGACCTGCGCGTCGACGGCGCGGTCTGCGCGCAGCTCCCGCCGCCGCTGCTCGCGCGGCTCGGACTCGTCGGCGCGCGTTGATGGCGCATGTATAATGCGAACCGAGCGCTCCTGAACACGAGGAGGAGAGTCGGATGGACGTGCAGAAGCTGCTTCGCAATCCGCGGTTCCGGCTCGAGCAAGGCAGTGCGGCGGACCCAGCCACGGTGAAGCAGTTTCGGGACGTCGCCCCTCCGAACCTGCCGCGCACGTACCTGCGCTTCATCGCGGCCTGCAACGGCGCGCGCGGCAAGATCCCGTACGAGACCGGCTACATCGAGTTCTGGCCGCTCGAGCGTGTGCTCGAGAAGAACCGCGAGCACGGCGTCGAGCGCAGCCTCTCCGGCTTCTTTGCGTTCGGCAGCGACGGCGCGGGGGAGCTCTTCCTCTTCGATCTGCGCAAGGAGGACGGCGCGGCGGTCTGTTCGGTCTCCGCGCAGAGCCCGAGCCCGGCAGCGGTCGCGCCGATCACGAAGAGCTTCTCCGAGTTTCTGGAAGGCATCGTGATGATGGCGGGTGCCTGAGCGTCGTATCGCTCGATCCGCCGCGCGGGTTCAGCTCGACGGCGCGTGGTGCGAGGGCGTGATCGCCGTGCCCGTGCCGGCGAAGAGCTCGCGGTAGGCGCGGCGCAGGAACACGAGTCCGATGCTCGCGTTGAAGAAGATGAAGAAGTTGTGCTGCAGAAACGCGAAGGCCGTGACCTCGCCTTCGTAGCCCGGGAAGAGCACGACCCAGAGCGTGATCGCGACGGCGCGCATCGGCCCGGGCACAGCCGCGCCGAAGAAGATCACCGGCAGGTAGCCGAGCATCGTGCGCAGCTCGACCGAGATCCCGAAGAGCCCGGCGGCGACGGTATAGACGACCACGGCCGCGAGCATCGCGGGCGAGCGCAACAGAATCACCGCGGCGTAGTGCCAGGGCCGCGCGAGGCGGAAAGCGCGCAGGATCGCGCGTTCGCGCAGCTTCGAGCCGCGGCCGAGCCGGCCGCCGAAGAAGGCCGTAAAGACCGCGAAGAAGACCAGCGCGACCGCCGCCACGGCGGGAATCACGCGGAAGGCGGGCGGCAGCGTATCGCCCGAGAGCAGAAAGCCGAGCGTCGCCCACGCGAGCAGGTAGTAGAACTCGCAGAACATGATGAAGAGCATGCTCGAGCCGACTTCCCAACCGGGGATGCCGTGACGCCGATTCATGTAGAGCGCGATCGCGCCCTTGCCGACCTGCTCGTTGACGATCGACAGGATGTAGCTCGAGGCGCGGATCGGCAGCACGTCGAGCAGCCGAACCGGCGCGTTGAACCAGCTGATCACGCGCCAGATCACGACGGTGTCGATCAGCAGGAAGAGCAGCGAGTACGGAATCATCAGCGCGAGCCACGGTCCCCAGCGGACCGCGGCCAGGACCTGGCCCATGTACGCGGCGACGTCCAGGCCCGCGCGCGCCGCCGCGCCGTGGACGCGCAGGTACAGAACGCCGAAGCAGACGAGCGTGATGATCCACGGCAGCGCCTTCTGCCACAAGGGCGCCCGGGGCGCGGCGGCGGCGTCGCTCACGCCGCGCTCTCGAGCGCGAGGCTGTGCGCCAGCGTTTCGTCCAGCGGTCGCAAGTGAATGCCGAGCGCCTTCGCGGCCGGCTCCGGGTCCAGACGCGCGTCGCTGAGCATCACCTCGATCACCTCGGGCGAAAAGCCGGGCCCGAGCAGCCGCGTGCGCAGCGAAAGGACCGCCTTCACGAGCAGCGTCGGCACAGGAACGATGAGCGGGGATTTCGCGCGCAGTCGCGCGCCGCGCAGGATCAGCTCGCGCAGCGGGATCGACTCGGGTCCGACGAAGTCGAGCACCGCATCGCGCGCGCACGCGGACGAGAGCGCGGCATTCAGCACGCCGTCGGCCAGATCGCGCGCATCGATCGGCTGTTCCAGGTTCGCGCCGCCGCCGGGCAGCGGGACGACGGGCGCGCACGCTTCGCGCACGAGCGCGCGCACGCCGGCGCTCCGACAGCCGAGCACGATCGGGCAACGCAGAATCGTGTAGGTGAGGCCGGACTCGCGCACCAGTGTCTCGGCCTCGCCCTTGCTGCGCCAATACGGGTTCGCCGAGCGCGGATCCGCGCCGATCGCGGATACCAGCACGAGCTTCGTCACGCCGGCCGCGCGCGCAGCACCGACCGCCGCGCGCACGGTCTCGATGTTGGCCTGGCGGTAGCGCGTCTTCTGCGACTCGATCAGGATGCCGGCCAGGTGGACGAGCGCGAACGCGCCCGCGCACGCCGCGCGCAGGCCGGCCGCGTCGCTCCAGTCCACGCGGACGACGCGCGCGCGCTCGCGCGGAAGTGGCGGGAGCTCGGCCTCGGCGCTCGCGGAACGCACGAGCGCGACGAGCTCCACGTCCGGCCGCAGCAGCGCGCGCTCGAGCAGAACGCGTCCGAGCGCGCTGTTCGCACCCGCGACGGCGAGTCTCGCCGCCATGCTAGACGAAGCGTCCGCGGCCAATGATCGACCACACCTCTTCGACCCGGTCACCGCGCGCGGCGTAGTAGCGGTCGTGCAGATTGATGGTGGTGTCGCCGTGGCTCGGCAGGAGCCGGATCCGGTCGCCGGGCCCGAGCGGAAGCTCGGCGCCCTCGTCGATCAGCACGTGTCCGTGCTCCTCCGACAGGCCGACGACGCGCAGCGGCAGATCCGCGCCGCGCGGCAGGCCGAAGTCACTCGAGAGCGACTTCACGCCCGCGTCGGTGATCAGGAGCCGTCCCCGCCGGTGGATCACCGTCGTGTGTAGCGAGAGCGCCGTCTCGAAGTCGGAGCGCACGTCCTGGTAGCGGCCGTCCATGAAGACGTAGCTGCCGGCCTGGATCTCCGTCACGCCCTCCGTGCTGCCGGTGAGCTCGAACGTGCCCGTGCCGCCCGCCGAGACGATCTCGGGCGCGAGCCCCGCCTCGCGCAGCGCCGCAGCATGCGCGAGCAGCTGCGCGGTCGCGGCCTCGGCCAGCTCCTTGCGCTTGCCGGCGTCGGGCACGAGCACTGCGTGGCCCTCGTAGCCCATGATCCCGCGGTACGCCGCGCGGCTCTTCGCAAGACGCCGCGCCAGGGCGACGGTCTCTTCCGGAGAGTTCGTGCCGCAGCGGTGCATGCCGGTGTCGGCCTCGATCAGCGCGCCGACGCGCGCGCCCGAGCCCGCGAGCGCGGCGTCGAGGGCATCGACCTGTGCCGCGCTGTCGACGGCGACGATCAGCTCGGGCAGGTCCACCGCGAGCGCGACGAGCCTCGCCAGCTTCGCGACCCCGACCAGCTCGTTCGCGATCAGCACGGACGTGCGCACACCCGCGCCCGCGAGTGCCTCGGCTTCGCCGAGCTTCGCGCAGGTCACGCCGATCGCGCCGGCTGCGAGCTGACGCCGCACGACCTCTGCGCACTTCGGTGTCTTGAAGTGCGGCCGGAGCTTCGCGGGTCTCGACGCGAAGAAGCGCGCCATGGTGGCGATGTTCCGCTCCATGCGCTCGAGGTCGACGACGAGCGCGGGCGTGTCGATCTCGGACACTCGCATGGACGAATGCTAGCATGCGCCCGGTGATCGCGAAGATCGTCTACACACTTGCGGGTCTCGCGCTCGCGGTGTCATTGATCGGCCTGCGACGCGCATCGAACGACATCGCGCACGTCTCGCTGGTCCTGCCGGGCGGCGTCCCCGTCGTCGTCTGGGAGCCCGCTCCGCCGCCGCCGTACGGTCAGTCGCCCAGCTTCGACCCGCCCGCGCCCGTCGTCGTGCTCTGCCACGGTTTCGCCGCCGACAATGCGATGACGAGTGCGCTCGCGCGCCGGATCGCGAAGGCCGGCTATGCCGTGATCGCGCCCGACTTCCGAGGTCACGGCGAGAATCGCAATCCGCTCTCGCCGACCGCGAACAGCCTCGGTCTGCGCCAGGACATCGACGCGGCGCTGCTCTACGCGCGCACGCAGCCGCGCTTCGACGGCCAGCGCGTCGCGCTCGTCGGTCATTCCATGGGCGCGCACGCCGTGCTGACGCATGCGCAGAGCGATCCCGGGATCGCGGCGGTCGTGCCGATCTCGGGCGGTCGCGAGCTCGCGGGACCGTTCTCGCCGCCGAACACGTTCTTCATCTGGGCGGCCGGCGATCCGGATCGGACTCGCCAGCGCGGTCGCGAGCTCGCCGCGAAGCTCGCCGGCAAGGAGCAGCTCGTCGAAGACAAGACCTACGGCGAGCTCGAGCACGGCACGGGCGTGCGCATGAGCGAGGTGCCGGGGACCGATCACATCAACATCCTCTATTCGGCGGAGGCGGCGCGGCGCATCGTCGACTGGCTCGCGCTCGCGCTCGGTCCGGGCAACGGCACACCGGAGACGCCCGGTCCCGATCCGCGCTTCCCCTGGTCGGTGCTCGGCTTGCTCGCGGTGGTCGTGCTCGCGTTCGGCGCACCCCGCGCGCTGGCGCCGCTCGCGCCGCGCATCGGTCTGCCACGCATCGAGCGGCCGCTCGCGAACCTCGCGCTCGTCGCAAGCGCGCTGGCGGGCGCCGTTCTGCTGCTCTCCGGCACCGACGGCAACGCCACGCGCGGACCGTTCAGCTTCATCCCGCTTGCCGCGGGCCGTGATCTGTTCGGCTTCTTCGCGCTCGCCGGAGCGCTGCTTCTGGCGCTCGGCGCCCGGCGCGGCGCGGTGCGCGCGGAGGGGCTTGGCGACGTGCGCACCTGGCTCGTCGCGGGGCTCTTCACCGGGCTCGTCTACGTGCTCGTCGGCACTCTGAACGCGCCGTTCTGGGACCTCTTCCCCGCGCCGCACCGCGTTGGCTGGTGCATCGGCGCGACGCTTCTCTTGCTGCCGTTCTTCGGCGCGGCGGAGTGGCTGCTGCGCGGCTCCGGCCGCACGGGACTCTGGCTCCCGGCGCTCGGCAAGGCGCTGACACTTTTGGCTGTCGTCGCCGGCGTGCTCGCCGGGTTGCTTCCGTTCGTGATCCTGCTCGGGATCGTGCCGATCGCGCTGTTCTTCGTCTTCTTCGAGATCGTCGCTCTGCGGCTCGCGCGCTGGCTGCCGAATCCTTGGCTCGCCGCGCTCTTCCAGGCCGCGTTCACGGGCGTCTGCTTCGCCAGCATCTTCCCGTACGAGGGCTGACCAGGAGTCTTGGGTCAGGCTCCTAGCCCTCGACGTCGAGCCAGCGGACGAGCGGACGCAGCGGGCCCTGGCCGTCGTGGTTCCAGTCGAGCGGCGGAAGCTGCATCCGGCCGAGCGGGCACAGCCGCGAGGCACCGGCTGCGACGGCGAGCGACGCGAGCCGCGAGACATCCGGGCCGAAGCCCGCGTGTCCCACGCAGGAGAGGTGCGGCGCGAGCGGCGTGAGGAAGCGCGCGAGCGAGCCGAGGTCGCTCACCGGGACGACCGACAGGAAACGCAGCGTGCCGGCGGGCGGGCGGAGCTCGCTGCTCTCGAGCACGACCGTCCAGGTCGATGCGCCGGCGGCGAGCTCGAGCCGCGTGCCCTCGCGCACCGCGGCGCGCGCGCGCAGCTCGAGCAGCTCCGCCGACTCGGCCGCGTCGAGCGCCCCGCGCGGCAGCACGTCTTCAGTCTCCTCGAGCGCGCCGGCCAGCGCGTGCGCAACCTCCGCGGCGCGTCCGCGCGGCGAGTCACTGACGAGCGCCCATGCCGGCGACAGGCAGCCGCGCCCGTCCCAAAGCGCCACGTCGGTCGCCAGACTCTGCGCGGCGCCGAGCGGATCGATCCCCGGACCGATCGCCGCGAGCGAGAGCTTGTGACCGTAGCCGACGAACGGACGCACCGAGCCGACACGCGCGCGCAGCGCCGCGATGGTCTCGTCGCTCCCCTGGGCGACCACGGCGTCGCACTCGTCGAGCACCTTCGCGTCGCTGCCGACGCGCACGGCGGCGGCGATGCCGGGGTCGATCTCCCGCAGCGACTCCGCGAAGAGGCGCGCCGAGACCGGATCCGCCGACGAGGGCTTCGCATAGACCGCGGATCCGGCGAGCAGCGGCAGCGCGATCGCGGAGAACGCCGAGGGAGGGATCGAACCGGCCAGCCAGACCGCGGTGACACGCGGAGCGGCGAACGGCGCGCGCAGCTCGCGTGCGCGCAGGCGCGCGAGCGTGTCGGCCGTCCAATTCGCGAGCGCGCGAGCAACACCGAACTGGATCACCTCGGGCGAGTACACCCCGTGCTCGCGCGCCAGCCGGGCCCGCCAGGCCGAGTCCGGCGCGCGCCAGAGCTCGAACGCGCCGGCGAGCGCCGCGATCGTCCGCTCCGGCTCGAGCGCGCGCCCCGCCTCGGCGAGAGCCCCGAGCTCGGTCATCGCGAAGCGCCCGGCGGGTCGAGCAGCGCGTCCGCGGCGAGCGAGCAGCCGCGCGCCTCGGCCCCGCGCAGGCGTCCGAGCACGCGGAGACCGCCGTCGACGACGCTGCCGAGGTCCGATGTCATGACGGCGAGCACCGAGCCGGTGTTCGCCAGGTCGTAGTGCACGAGCACGCCGACCTCGCCCGGTGCGACATCCTCGAGTGTCGCGGGATCGATCGCGCGCGTGCGCACCCACGGCGGCACGACCTTCACGTCACTTGCAACGCCCGTGCGCAGGCTTGCCTCGTAGAACTGGCTGCCGAGCTCGCACATCCCGTACTGGTTCACGATCCGCGCGCGCGGCACGCCGAGTCGCGCCGTGATCGCCCCGTGCAGCTCGGCGCGCGTGAGCTCGCGCGAGCGGCCCTTGAAGCCGCCCGTCTCCAGCACGCGCGTTCCGGCGGGGAGCGCGAGCGAAACGGCGCGCGTCTCGAGCTGATCGAGCAGATGGACGAACGCGAAGGCCGTTCCCGCCAGAAGGACTGGCGCCCGCAAGCTCGCGAGCTCCGTCACGAGCGCATCGGCGTCCCAGCCGCCGGCGTCGAGACAGAAGCGGCTGTCCGGCGTTCCGAAGCTGGCAAGCGCCCGCGCGAACATGTAGGAGAGGGAGGAGTCCGGCGCCTCTTCCGCCGACGGTGCGAGAACCAGGAAGCGGATTCGCTCCACATCCGGGCAGACGAACGCGCGGAACGTCGCGGCGAGCGATGCGTCGTAGAGCGCGAGCGTGTCGAGGTGCAGGGCGCCGCGGACGTCGGTCGTGCTGCCGCTCGTGCGGAACGTGCGCAGCGTCGCTTCGGGCGGGAAGATCGCGAGCCGCGCCTCCTTGAATGCGCCGGTCGGCACCGCGGGGATG
>Ga0210377_10002027_pt1 | contig 18027 bp, 18 predicted proteins | sample PLM4_65_b1redo_FD_155480 | JGI IMG/M metagenome (GOLD analysis project Ga0210377, IMG submission 155480) | Groundwater sediment microbial communities from an aquifer in East River, Colorado, USA - PLM4_65_b1 redo | ecosystem: Environmental > Terrestrial > Soil > Riparian zone | place: USA: East...
GTGCCCGCCGAAGTACTTCGTCGCGCTGTGGAAGACGATATCGATGCCGAAGTCGAGCGGTCGTTGATTCAGCGGCGTTGCAAATGTGTTGTCTGCGATCGTGAGCGCGCCGCGGGATTTCGCGATGCGCGCGACCGCGGCGAGGTCCGTCAGTTGCATCACCGGATTGCTCGGCGTCTCGATGAGCACCAGCTTCGTGGTCGCACGCATCGCCTTTTCGAATGCGGAGGGATCGCGCTGATCGACCCAGGTCGTCTCGACGCCAAACCTCGGCAGCAGATCGCGAAGGAGGCTCGTCGTGCCGCCGTAATGGTTCGCCTGCGCGACGATGTGCGATCCGCGCTCGACGAACGCGAGCACGGCCGCGGTGGCGGCCGCCATTCCCGAGGAGGTGACGAGCGCAGCCTCGGCGCCCTCGAGCGCGGCCAGAACGCGCTCCACCTGCGCGAGCGTCGGATTGCCGAAACGCGTGTAGTACTCGGGATGGCGCGACTGCCCGCTCCGCTCGACAAAATCCTCCGCCGAGTCGGCGCGGAACATCGCCGTCTGAAAGATCGGCGGCGCCACGGCCGAAGTCGGATTCAGCTCGCGGTCGATGTGGATCAGTAGCGTTTCGATCGAGAGATCGTCGGGCGGCTCGTGCTTGTTCATCGTGCCGCGATACTACTGCGCCGGCGACGACGTGGCGATCGCATATCCTTCATACGTCCAGCCAGCGATTCCGCCGAGCATCTTCTTCACGGGCCGGCCAAGCCTCGCCAGGCGCAGCGCGCCACGATCCGCGCCGTTGCAATGCGTCCCGCTGCAATAGACGACGAATAATGTGTCGGCCGGATACGAAGCGAGATTGCGCTCGTTGATCTTTCCGTGCGGCAGGTTGACCGCCCCGGCAACGTGACTCTCGGCGTAGAGCTGCGGCCCGCGGACGTCGAGAAGCACGAATCCCGGGTCTTCTGTCTTGAACGCCTCGTGAACGTCCCAGCAATCGGTCTCGAAGCGCAGAAGGCTGTCGAAATGAGCGACAGCCTGATCCGCGGGAGCAGCGGGGATCTCGGTGACGATTGAGTGTGCGATGACTGGCATGCTGCATCTCCTTCCGGGAAGGATCGTCGCATCAGTTGTCACGCGATGTCGACAGGCGGAAATGACAATGTTCGTTAAAATCCTGCCATGGCCGGACCGAAGAACCGCCGCGTCGTAGCCCTGGTGTACGACGGTTTGTGCACGTTCGAGTTCGCGATCGTGGTGGAGGTGTTCGGCCTCCCCCGCCCGGAACTGAACGTCGACTGGTACCGCTTCTCCGCCTGCGCCATCGAGACGAAGCCGGTGCGCGCGACCGGCGGCGTGCGCATCGTCGCGGAGAAGGGCCTGAGCTCGCTCCGCGGCGCCGGCACGATCGTGATCCCGGGCTGGCGCGATCCGGAGGCAATCCCGCCGGAGTCGCTGCTCAACGCCCTGCGCCGCGCACACGATCGCGGCGTGCGCCTGATGTCGATCTGCTCCGGCGTGTTCGTCCTGGCGGCCGCGGGACTGCTCGACGGCAAACGCGCGACGACGCACTGGCGCTATGCCGACGCGCTGCGCGCCCGCTATCCGCGGATCGAGGTCGAGCCCGACGTTCTGTACGTCGACGAGGGAGACATCCTCACGTCCGCCGGCAGCGCGGCCGGCATCGACCTCTGCCTGCATGTCGTCCGGCGCGATTACGGCGCGGACGTCGCGAACCAGGTCGCGCGCCGCATGGTCGTGCCGCCGCACCGCGACGGCGGACAGGCACAGTACATACGCGCTCCGATCCGCAATGAGGCGTCCAACGGCCTCGCCCCGGTCATGGAGTGGGCCGTCGGCCGTCTGCACGCGGAGCTTTCCATCGACGATCTCGCGGGGCGGGCGAAGATGTCGCCTCGAACGTTCGCGCGCCGCTTTGTCGACGAGACCGGCACGACTCCTCATCGCTGGCTGACGCAGCAGCGCCTCATCGCCGCGCAACGGCGGCTCGAGACCACGCACGACTCGATCGATGAGGTCGCCGCGGCGGTCGGATTCGACACGGCGGAGACGTTGCGCCATCACTTCCGCCGGATATTCGGAACTACACCCACGAGCTACCGCCGGAGGTTCGGCTCGGCAACATGACCGCGAATGGCGGCAGCGGCAGAAGGTGGTGTCATTCCGAGCCGGGGCATGATTGAATCGACGGCGCGTAGGGGTTCAGAATCGTCCGATGGCTGAAGAGCGCACCTCCACGGTCGACGTCCTGCGCGTCACGCATGAGGCGTCGTCGCGCAACGACGACCTGCTCGCGGTCGAGGAGCCGCTCGAGATCCGCGTGGCCTGGTCCGCGGGAGGCGAGCAGCGCGAGAAGAACATCTCCGTCACGATGCGCACCCCCGGCGACGACTTCGATCTGGCGGCGGGATTTCTGATGACCGAGGGGTTGATTGGAGCGGCGGAGAATATCGACGCGATCCGGCATTGGGGATCTCCCAACGTCGTGCGCGTCGGTCTCCGCGATGGCATCCGGTTCGATGGGTCGAAACTCGACCGGCACTTCTATACGACATCGAGCTGCGGCGTCTGCGGCAAGACATCGATCGATGCGCTGCGCGTCGCCGCCACGCCGCTGCCACAAGCGACGGCGATCGATAGCGGACTCGTGTATCGCCTGCCCGCTCTGCTCGAGCGCAGTCAATCCGCATTCCGCGTCACCGGCGGACTTCATGGAGCGGCGATCATCAGCAGCGGCGGCGAGGTGCTCTGCATCCGCGAAGACATCGGCCGCCATAACGCCGTCGACAAGGCCATCGGCGCTTTGTTCCGCGAAGGACGGACGCCGCTCCGCGATTCGATTCTCATGGTCAGCAGCCGCGCCGGATTCGAGCTGGCGCAGAAAGCGATCGTGGCGGGCATCCCCGTGCTGGCGACCGTCGGCGCTCCTTCCACTCTCGCCGTCGACCTCGCCCGCGAGTTCAACCTCACACTCCTCGGTTTCGTGCGCGACGGGCGTTTCAACGTCTACGCAGGCGAGGTGACGTGAGCGCGTTCGATTTTCTGCTCGACACTTACGACACGGAGCGGCTCAAGACGCTTTCCGTGTGGTCGATCTTCCGCAACGAAGACATGGAGTTCCGCCCCGCGCCTCGCATTCGCACACCGCACGAGCAGATGGTTCATCAATGCGTGAGCGAGGACACCTGGATGAAGGGCATGCTCGGCGTCGATGCCGGCCGGCCCGCGCTGCCGGAGTCCGAGACGCGGCTCGAATTCATACAGCACTACGCCGACGTCTCGGGCAGACGGCTGGCGCTGCTGCGGGAAAAACCCGAGGCGTGGTTCAACGAGACGACGATGTTCTTCGACATGCAGCGGACTCGAAGCTGGGTGATGCTGCGCCGCCTCACCCATTCCGCCCATCACCGCGCCCAGCTCGTCGTCTATCTCCGACTCCTCGGCCGTCCCGTTTACTCGACGTACGGGCCGACGGCGGACACCGGCGGACTCTTTCAGAATCGCGCGCCAGTGATCTATCGATACGAGAGCATCGACGATCTCCTCCACGCCGAAGTGGAAGGCGGCCGGTATCCCGACCTGCCCGGACCCGGAGCAAAGAGTCCGACGGAGCGCAATGCCTGATCCGCCGGTCGAGGATCAGATCCGCGAGATGGTGCATCGCGAGACGCGCGCGTGGGATGCGCGCGATGCCGAGGCGCTCGTGTCGATCTTTCATCCGGACATGGTGTGGCCGTGGCCTCCCGACGACGAGTCGCACGATCCCGCTCACTGGGTCTTCCCGCAGGGACGTTTCGATCGCGATCGCTGGAAGACGGCCTGGCAGCAGCTCTTCGATACGCACGACCTCGTGCATAACCGAAGGAACATCGCGCGCGTCGTCGTATCCGAGCAGCAGGACGGCGCGTTTGCCGTCGTCGATGTCGACACCCTGTGGCGCAACATCGAGACAGGCACGCTGTTTCACTGGAACGGCCGCGCCTGCAAGGGCTACACGCGAGTCGGCAACGAGTGGAAGCTGATCTTCCACACCGGTCTTCTGCGATACGAAGAGTCAGCGGTGAAGCAGGTGAATGGCCTGATGATGCGCTCGCTCGAACGCACACCGATCCGCACCCGTGACAGCGGTGCAACCGTGTCGGCGTGGCGGATGGTGATCGACTCGCCTCAGGGCCGCGGGACGATCACTTTCATCGACGGCACGGCCTATCGCGGCGACGGCGCATTCCTCGGGCGGACGCAGGAGCAGTTGGCGGAGCTGTACCGTCAGTTCATCGTGCAGAGCGACGATCCGCAGCCTGAGATCCAGCAGTGGGGGTGATCGTTGGAGTGAATTGAGAATTGAGAATTGAGAATTGAGAAAGCCCACAGCCCGAACCATCGCTTTCTTCAAGTGCGCACTGATAATGTTTCCGCACAATGAGTGATGCACCGAGCCCGCATCGATCAGGGCATCTGACAGCGGACGGGCACACGATCTACTGGGAATCGTTCGGCGCCGGAGATCGTCCCGTCGTTTGCCTTCTGAACGGCCTGGCGATGCACACCGGAGCGTGGTACGGCTTCCTGCCGCGGCTGCAGCCCGACTGCGACGTTCTGCTCTGGGATTACCCCGGCCAGGGGCGTTCGTCGACGGCCGACCAGCCGTACTACCTCGATCGCATCGCCTCGTATCTCCAGGGCATCCTCGACACGATCGGCGTCGAGCGCGTGCACATCGTCGGCATTTCGTACGGCGGCTTCGTCGCGCTCGAATTCGCCCGACAGTTCCAGCATCGGCTGCACACGATGCTGCTCTCCGGCATCCTCCTTTCACGCGAAGCGCTGTTCGACATGTACGAAGCGCTCTCACTCCGCTTCTATCGCGGAGGGCCGCAGGCATTCGAGCTGTACACGCACTACATGTACGAGAAGATTTTCGGCGAGCAGTTCGTGCGGTCGGCAGCCGGGAAGCTCGAGACGATGCGGCGCAGTTTTCAGGAGCGATATCAGGATCGTACGACGGCCCTCGTCCGTCTGACCGAGGCGCAGGACCCGTTCTTTGCCGCGACCGACGCGCGCATGGACGAGTATCGCGCGATCAAGACTCCGACGCTGATCCTCGCTGCCGAAGACGATCGCGTAATCGCCCCGAAGGTGCAGAAGAAGATCGCATCGATTCTCCCGAACAGCCGGTTCGAAGTGATCGCCGACTGCGGACACGTGGCTTACCTCGAGAAACCGGACGTATTCTTCGCTGCGTTGCGGAACCTCATCAAGACTACGTCGGTGGAGCGTTTCCCTCGAGAAGTGCCCACTCCTCGTCCGTGAGCGCCGCGGCCGCCGCCGGGTAATACACCCGCTCCATTTCGGACTCGTGTGCGTGCAGGCGGCGGTCGAGATTCTCGACATAGCCGGCCAGATCGCGGAACGGCATGCCCTCGGTGATCTGCCGGACGACAAACCGTGTGAGCTCGCGGATCTGCACGTACTCGAGTCGGAGCTCGCGCTGCGGATCGCGGCTCGCAATACCGGCGCGAACGATCGCGGGAACTAGCGCCTTCTCTTCCGCTTCCGTCCACCGCACGAGGTTCTGCTCGAAGTCGCGCAGCGCGACCTCCATCGCCGTTGTGTTCGCGCGCTGAAAGGCCTGACGAAAGTCGTCGAAGCGGAAGCGCAGCGCGCGCTGGGCGGAGAGGAGCGTGGCGAGCGTGCGTGTCATGGGTTGACGGTTGACGGTTGATAGTTGACGGTGGACAGTGGACGGTGGACAAGGCCCGGCATCGCGAGAAACCGGTCCAGGCGTTGAATGATCAGGCGACGACGAGCCCTGTCACGATGCGAGGCCTTGTCAACCGTCAGACTGTCGACTGTCAACTTCAGATTCCGGCCAGCCCGGGCTCGAGGCGCGACAACCCCTCTTCCGTCGCCCACAGATCCATGGCGATCGACGCCAGGTCGTCGATGGCCGGGATCGGCCGCGCGTCTTTCGTGAGGTCGATCGACTTCACGTAGCGGCGGCACGTCTCGCACGCTTCGATGCGCACGTTCGGAAGTGCATCGCTGCTGTACACCGGGAGCTTGTCGGGATTCTCCTCGAAACATGACGGACAGCAGATGCGGTTGAAGTTCCACTCGTTGCTGCAGAGCGCACAGTGGAGCATGCGAAACCCGCTCTCCGCGTCGGGCATCGATCGCCGCGAGCTGACGATCGGCGGGCCGCCGCAGAACGGACAGCATCCGCGGCGGTGAATGCGATCGGGTGCCACGTTCCGCGCGCGCAGCACCTCGACGTACGGCTGAAGCAAGGCGCGCGAGAGGTAGTCCTCGCGAGCGGTGATGTCGCCCTTCCAGTAAACCGCGAGCCGTGTGCGCGCGACCTCGTCGGATTCTTCGCCACGCGATCGCGCGACATCCGCGAGCTCCTCGGGCGCGCGATCCGCGATGGCATGAAGCACGACGCGCATCGCCGGCCAGGCGTGCGCGACATCCTCACCGAGCACGCCGGTGAATGCCTGTGCTTCGAGGCGCCGCACCGCTTCCTCTTGCGCGCGAAGAAGCGCGGCCACGAACGTCAGCGGATCGCGCGCGGACTCCGCCTCGCGCGCGAGCGTCTCTGCGCGAGACGCTCGCTTCTCGAGATCGGCGGATACGGCCCTCAGGACTTCGTGACCTGTCGGAACCATCCCGGATGGTGCAGCCGTGCCCACGACCGTGTCACCGTTCCTCGCATCATCGAACGGAGCGTCCCAGGCTCCGCGATGGTGCCGAGGTAGACGTGAAAGATGATGGCGATGAGGAAGAGGATGAACACCAGGTCGTGAACCAGGATCGAGAGCTCGCGAACGATCGGCGAAAAGCCGAGCGGGAACCACATGATGAGACCGCTCACCAGAAACGCGAGCGCGCCCAGCGTCACCGAGTAGAAGAAAAACTTCTGACCTCCGTTGTACTTCCCCCCCTCCACGGCCGGGTCGTCCTCGTAACGCATGTACGCCCACAGCTTCGAGGGGCGCCACCAGCCGCGCTCATCTGGTGTGAATTTCATGTCGGAGGCCCAGTGGAAGAACTGCATGACGGAGACGATGAAAAACGCTACGGAGACGTACGGATGGATGACGCGGGCGACTTCGAGGCCGCCGACGAGGTTCGCCATCCATCGGAAGATCGGCGTCCAGATCGGCATGCCGGTGATGAGCGCGAGAATGAACGTGGTGGCGACCGACCAGTGGATCCAGCGCGAGGCGCGGCGGTGCCGCACGATCTCGCCACCGACCATCACGTTCTCGCGGTTGCGCGCTGCCAGGATCGCCGAGTCGGCGTGTTCCCCATGGATTGCGGTCATGGCGTCATCCTTTCATCGCGACGGCGGGCTTCATCGTCCCCTTCACTGCCCGGAACTTCCTTCGGTCCATATTGCGTGTAATGCGCGAACACTCCGACCACTGCCGCAGCCGCTGCCAGCACGCCGAGGGGCCGCATGACCTTCTTCCACAGCTTCACGCCCCACGGAACATGCGGATCGGCCGGCAGCTCGTACCACTCAGGACGGTTGAATTTCAGCACTGTCACGACGTTGGTGCCGCCGACTCCCTGCGGGTCATAGACCATCGCTTCCTTGAAGCCGTCGGCCTGGAGCCGCGTCACGCGATTCTTGGCCAGCGTGAGCATGTCGTCCTTCGTTCCGAAGTTCAGACAGCCGGTCGGACAGGCTTTGATGCACGCCGGCTCGAGGCCCACGCCGACGCGATCGACGCACAGCGTGCACTTGGCCATCTTGCCGGTCTGCGGGTGGAACTTCGGCACTTCGAACGGGCAGCCCGTCGCGCAGTACTTGCAGCCGATGCACTTCTCGGGATCGACGTCGACGATGCCGTTCGCGTACTGCACGATCGCGCCGGGAGCAGGGCACGCCTCGAGACATCCCGGCTCCGCGCAATGCATACACTGGTCTTTGCGCATCAGCCAGTTGAGCGTGCCCTCGACTTCCTGCTCGCGGAACTTGATGAGATTCCAGAACTCGGCATCGAGCTCCGGCAGCGTCTGATACGTGCCGGTCTGCGTCGTCGGCACGCGCTTCAGGTCGTTCCACTCCTGACACGCCGCCTCGCACGCCTTGCATCCGATGCACGTCGTGGTATCGATGTACTTCGCGACGGCTGTCTGCTGCCGAATGCCGGTGCCTGAGCCCCAGACAGAGGCGGAGGAGCGTTTCACGTCGAGCGCTTGCACGGTCATGATCGCCTCCTCATGCCTTTTCCAGTTGAACGAGGAACGCCTTGTACTCCGGCGTCCACGTATTCGGATCGCCCACCGACGGAGTCAGGAAGTTGGCCAGCGGCCCTTCGTGACCTTTCGCGGCGGCGTAACCCCAGTGAATCGGGAACCCGATCTGCCAGATCTGTTTGCCATCGACTTTCAACTTCGGCAGACGCTTCGTGACCATCGCGGTTCCTTCGATGGACCCGCGCGCGGAGCTGACCTTCACGCGCGAGCCGTTGGCGATGCCTTTCTCCGTCGCGAGATCCTCCGGGATCTCCACGAAGAATCCCGACTGCAACTCGTTGAGCACGCCGCCGGCCTGATGTTTCGTCCAGTAGTGGAAGTGTTCGGTGAGACGGTACGTCGTGCAGACGATCGGAAAATCTTTCGCCGTGCCGAGAAGATCCTTGTCGGACTTCATCTTCAGCGCCGTCGGGTTCGACGTCACCTTCGGATGGAGCGGATTCTCGATCGGCGCTTCGACCGCCTCGTAGTGCTCGGGGAACGGCCCGTCGTTCAATGCCGGCGAGAACAACCTTCCCACGCCCTCGGGCAGCATGATGAATGCGCCGAAGGTCCCTGGCGGCGAATCGGGTTTGATGTCGGGAACATCGCCGACCCACTTCTGACCGTTCCACTTGATGCCGACGCGGGTGGGGTCCCACGGCTTGCCTTCCGCGTCCGCGGAGGCGCGGTTGTACATGACGCGGCGGTTGGCCGGCCATGAGAAGGCCCAGTTGTGGAACATGCCGAGACCCGTCGGGTCGGAGTTGTTGCGCCGTTGTGCGTTATTGCCCGCTTCGGTGTAGACGCCCGAGTGCAGCCAGTTGCCGCACATCGTCGAGCCGTCGTCCATCAGTTGGCCGAAACCGTCAACCTGCTGGCCGGCGGTCTTGACGACCTTGGTCGGGTCCTTCGGGTCCTTCAGATCGGCCAGCGCTTTCCCGCTCATCTCTTTCAGCACTTCGCCGAGATCGGGGTTCACCGGATTCGTGTACGGCCAGATGACGCTGAGGACCTGCTCCGGCAGCGCGCCGCCCTCCTTGCGATAGAGGTTCTGCACGGCCAGAAAGACGCGCGAGATGATCTCCTGATCTGTCCTGGCCTGACCGGGAGGATCGAGCGCCTTCCACTTCCACTGAAGCCAGCGCGCGGAGTTCGTGAACGTGCCGTCCTTTTCGGCGAAGTTCGCCGCCGGCAGCATGAACACCTCGGTCTGAATCTGTGAGGCCGGCGGCCCTTCGAATTCCTTCGGCGCCTTCCAGAAAATCGCCGTCTCCGTCTCGGCGTTCTCGACGACGACGAGCCACTTCAGTTTCGCGAGCGCGGCGACCATCTTCTTCGAGTTCGGACCGAGGCCGACCGGATTCATGCCGAACGTGATTAACCCTTCCGGACCGGGCTCCTTGCCGCCGACACGCATCGACGAGCCGCGATACATGTCGTCGAAGATGTACATCCAGGAGTAGTTGCCGTCGATCTTCGGCAGCCACGAGTAGCCCCAGTCGTTGTCTTTCGTGGCGGCGTCGCCGTAGGCCGACTTGAGGAGCGACACCATGAACTTCGGATAGTTGACCCAGTAGTTCATGGTTGCCCACGCCTGTTTGTTGAGCGTGGCCGGAACGGCCGCGGCGTAGTAGTCGGCCAGCGTCTGGAACTGACCGATCGGAGTCTTCAGATAGCCCGGCAGGATCTCCGTGTTGCCGCCCGTGTCGGTCGCTCCCTGAATGTTCGAGTGACCGCGGAATGCATTGACGCCGCCTCCGGGGCGGCCGACGTTCCCGAGGAGGAGTTGCAGGATGGCAGCGGCGCGAATCATCTGCACGCCGGTGGAGTGCTGCGTCCATCCGAGCGCGTATGTGATCGTGCCCGCCTTCTGCGCGTTTCCTGTCGAGGTGACCATCTCCGCGACTTTGAGGAAGTTGTCCTTCGGCGTGCCGCAGATCCGCTCCACCATCTCCGGCGTGTAGCGGTCGACGTGTTTCTTCAACAACTGCAGGACAGAACGCGGATGCTGCATCGTCTGGTCGACGAAGTACGCGCCGCCCTTCGCCGGATCGCCCTCGTACGCCCACGAGTCCTTCACGTATTGATTCGTGGCCGGATCGAAACCGGAGAACAGACCGTCCTCGAACGCGAACTTCTCGTTCACGATGTACGGTCCGTTCGTGTGGATCCTGACGTACTCCTCGTGAAAGCGCCCGGTGTTCAGCGCGTGCCGGATGATGCCGTTGAGGAACGCGATGTCCGTTCCGGGACGGATCGGCGCGAAGTAATCCGCGACAGCCGCCGTGCGCGTGAAGCGCGGATCAACGACGACGAGCTTCGCGCCGCGCGTTCGCCTCGCTTCCATGAACCACTTGAAACCGACGGGATGGTTCTCGGCGGGATTCCCGCCCATCGCCAGGATGACATCGGCATTCTTGATGTCGACCCAGCCATTGGTCATTGCACCGCGGCCGAAGGTGGCGGCCAAACTGGCCACCGTGGGGCCGTGTCAAACTCTGGCCTGGGAATCCCGGTACGGCACCCCCAGGCCCGTGATCACCTTCCACTGAAGGAAGTTGAACTCGTTCGTGTCGGTGCAGCCGCCGATGATGGCCATGCCCGGATTGCGGTTGACCACCTGACCCTTCGCGTTCGTCGCGACGAAGCACTTGTCGCGCGTCGTCTTGATGTGCCGCGCGATGCCGGCCACCGCGTCATCCCACGAGATGTCTTCCCACTTGTCCGATCCCGGGCGCCGCACCTTCGGCGCCGTGAGCCGGCCGGAGTGGCTGATGTCGTCCTTGATCGTGATTCCCTTCGGGCAAAGCGAGCCACGGCTGATCGGCGAATCGGGATCGCCTTCCACGTGCACGACGGATGCGGTGGCGTTCTTCGATCGATCGCCCAGCGTGTGAATGATCACACCGCACGAGACGGCGCAGTACGGGCAGATGCTGCGAGTCTCCGTGGTTCGAGCGATCTTGAATTGCCGCATCTCCGCGCGGGCGCGCGAGAGGTCGAAACCGAGTGCGACGGCGCCGCCGACTGTCGTTGCCTTGAGGAAACCGCGGCGAGTGAATTCCACGGGGGCACCTCCTTGTCAGGCAAAAAGCGAGCGAATACTCGGAATGTACGCGAACCATGCTACGAGCGCGGTGAGTTGTCAAGCAAACGTCTCGTGACTCCGAGCCGGCGGGGCGCCGGCGGGCCAGCCGCCGAGACGCCGGCGCTCCTCGGAGAGTGCACGCCATACAATCCGACCCTGCCATGATTGCTTCGCTCATGCTCGCCGCAGCGCTCGCGCAACCGAAGCTCGTACTCATCAATGGAAAGATCTGGACGGGCGATCCGCAATCGCGGTTCGTCGAAGCCGTCGCCATCGAGGGAAATCGGATCGTCGCAGCCGGCACGCGCGACGAGGCGATGCGCGCCGCCGGAACGAACGCTCACACGATCGACCTGCGTGGCCGCCTCGCCGTGCCGGGCTTCATCGACAACCATGTGCACTTCATCGACGGCTCCTTCGAGATCAGTCGCGTTCAACTGCGCGACGCTGCGACACCCCAGGAGCTCGCCCGCCGCATCGGCGAGTACGCGAAGAAGATCGGAAAGGGAAAGTGGATCATTGGCGGGCAGTGGGATCACACGCTCTGGAATCCGCCCGATCTGCCAACGCGACAACTGATCGATGCGTTGACGCCCGACAATCCGGTGTTCGTCTCGCGCCTCGATGGACACATGGCGCTCGCCAACTCCGTCGCCCTCGAGCTCGCTGGCATCACGCGAGCCTCGACCGATCCTCCCGGTGGAACCATTGTTCGCGATGCGCAGGGCGAGCCGGCCGGAGTCCTCAAGGACGCGGCGATGGGACCGGTCAACGACGCGATCCCGTCGCCATCGACCGAAGAGCGCGAGAGGTCGGCACGGGCGGGGCTCGCCGAGGCGGCGCGCGTGGGTGTCACCGCCTTCTGCGACATGTCCGGCGGCGAAGCGTACGAGGATCTCCGCGCATACCAGCGCCTCGAGAAAGATGGTGCGCTCACCGCACGCGTGTACCTCTTCACACCGATCGCGCTGTACGAACGCCTGACGCAAGCGAGCATCGAGCGCGGCTTCGGAAGCGATGGCCTCCGCATCGGCGCCCTCAAAGGCTTCGCCGACGGCTCCCTCGGCTCCGGGACAGCCGGGTTCTCCGAGCCGTTCTCCGATGATCCGAACAATCGCGGGCTGATGATGAAGGAAGTGGGCGACGGCTCGATGGCGAAGTGGGTGCGCGACGCGGACGCGCACGATCTGCAGGTCGCCATCCACGCCATCGGTGACAAGGCGAACGACGAGATCCTCGAGATCTTCGAGTCGATTCCGAACGGGCGCGAGAGGCGCTTTCGCATCGAGCACGCGCAGCACCTCAGCCCGTCGCTGATCAAGCGCTTCGCCGACGATCGCGTCGTCGCGTCGATGCAGCCGTATCACGCGATCGACGACGGACGCTGGGCGGAGAAGAGAATCGGACATGAGCGCGGGCGGTGGACGTACGCGTTCCGGGCGCTTCTCGACGCCGGCGCGATGCTCACCTTCGGCTCCGACTGGACCGTCGCCCCTCTCGACCCGCTCCTCGGCATCTACGCCGCGGTGACACGGCGGACAATCGATGGAAAGAATCCCGGCGGCTGGATCCCGGAGCAGAGGATCACCGTCGAGGAAGCGCTGCGGTGCTACACGGCGAACAACGCGTGGGCCATGCTGATGGAGAAGAAGATCGGCAAGATCGCACCGGGCATGCTCGCCGATGTGGTCGTGCTCTCGGACGATCTTTTCACGATCGCGCCGGAGAAGATCGGCGACGTGAAAGTGGACATGACGATCTTCGATGGCGGCGTGATCTACGAACGAAATCGCTGATTGCTGATTGCCAATCTACGTTCCCACGATCACATCCATCTCGTCGAGCAGCTCATTGATCGAGTGAAAGAGAAAGTCGTCGGGCCGATCGACGAGCACATCGAGAGAAGGCGTCGCGAAACCGGCAGCTTCCAGTCGCTTCCGGATGCCCTGCGCTTCCGGCCGGAGCGCCTCCGGCGGATGCGGCAGTGTGAGGTCGCCGACATCTTCGCGATACGTCTGTTTTTCGATCGCGTTCTTGCGGAGGCGGAGCTTTGCCTGGAGCGCCTGGATCGCGTCGACGAGATCCTGCGGAAGCGCGGTCAGCTTGCGGAGCGATGCGACGTCGTCGCGCAGCATCTTCAGCGGCTTCGCGACGCGCTCGGCATCCGTGGCCGTGAGATCGTCGGCCACGGCGATGAGATCGTTCAGCGCGAAGTCGATGTCACTGACCTTCGACGTATTGATCGAATCTCTGGCCGCCGCGACGTTCGCGGAGAGGACGCTCATCGCAACGCGCAGAGTCGTGGCGTAGGCGTCGTCCTGAATCTCGGCGATCGCGTTGCGAAGCTGAAAACATGCTGCCTCGATCATCGCCATCTCGGGCGGCAACGTCATGAATGGTTAACCCGATTCGCGAATCCGGCGATGATGTCGATCGGCAACGGGAAGACGATCGTCGTGTTCTTCTCGACTCCGATTTCGGTGAGCGTCTGCAGGTATCGCAACTGGAGCGCCGCCGGTTCGGTGGCCAGGATCTTCGCGGCGTCTGCCAGCCGCTGCGATGCGGCGAACTCGCCTTCGGCGTGAATCAGCTTGGCGCGCTTCTCGCGCTCCGCTTCGGCCTGTTTGGCCATCGCGCGGAGCATCGACTCCGGTAGATCGACCTGCTTGACCTCGACGTTCACGACCTTAACGCCCCACGGCTCCGTATGTTGATCGAGGATGGATTGCACGCGCGCATTCAGCGCATCGCGATGCGCGAGAAGCTCGTCCAGCTCGACTTCACCGAGGACGGAGCGGAGCGTGGTCTGCGCAAACTGAGAGGTCTGATAGCGATAGTCGAACACTTCCACGACGGCGCGCCGCGGCTCGATCACGCGCAGAAACACGACCGCGTTCACCTTCAGCGTGACGTTGTCCCGCGTGATGATGTCCTGCGGCGGCACCTCGAACGCCTCCTGCCGCAGCGACACGCGCACGATGCGGTCGATCGGCGCGAACACGAGGAAAATGCCCGGCCCCTTCGCATCAGCCAGCAGACGGCCGAGGCGGAAGATCACTCCGCGCTCGTACTCGGGCAGGATCTTGATTGAGGAGATGAGATAGATGATGACTATGACTGCGGCGATGAATCCGAATGACATGGAAACCCCCTTTTGGGATTATGTCATCCCGAGCGTAGCGAGGGATCTGGGCGGAGGTGAGGCGCGAAGAGCATGGAGTGCAGCACCCAGCCCCCAGATCCCTCGCTCACGCCCAGGATGACACGTGTTTACTCTTCCCGTTTCTTCCTCTTCCTGTACTCCGGCGTTTTCTCTTCTCCGGTCTCACGGATGTACTCCGCGATGGGCGCCGGCACATTGCGCTCGAGCATGTCGACGGAACGGAAGCGCACGCCGTCGCCGTCGAACTCCCACGTGTGGCGCGGACGGTACACGCCGGTGTCATGCACGCGCGAACCGACGACGAAGCGAAGTACGCCGCGGCGGTAGTCGAATGCGCGACCGCTGCGCGTGTGCACGGCGGCGTCGATGCGATACTGCCCCGCGACCAGCTCCAGCGACGGCATGACGAAGCGAACGCGAACATCGCCGTCGAGTCGCTGCGGCTGCCAGCCTTCGATATCCGTGTTCGTGCCGTAGACACAGGTGCCGTCGGCGTGAAAGATGCCGACGCCGAAGACGAAGTCATCCTGCGGCGCGCGCACCTCGACGTCCATTTCGACCGTCACGGAACTGCAGGCACCGATCGCGACGAGCTCGTGGTTGTTGTCGTCGACGAGCGCGACATTCGTCAGCACGATTTCACCTGATCCCCACCGCTCCTCCTCCGCGAGATCGTTGCTCGCCTCCGGTGTGGCGCCGCCGACCTGGGCGGCACTCTCGGTCGCCGAAGAAAGCGCCGCCGAGGTCGGCGGCGCCACACTTCCCGCCCCACTCGAGACCTGCTGCAGGTAGGCGTCGACCACTCGCATCGGATCGCCCACCGCGGCGATCTCTCCGTGATCGATCCACACCGCGCGGTCGCACAGATTGCGGACCTGATCGAGCTGATGCGTCACGAATACGAGCGTCACGCCGCGGTACTTCATCTCCTGAATCTTGGCGATGCACTTCTGCGAGAACTCCTCGTCGCCGACCGCGAGCACTTCGTCGATGAGCAGAATGTCCGGATCCACGTGCACGGCTACCGCGAATCCGAGGCGCACGTACATGCCCGACGAGTACGTCTTCACCGGTTCCTCGAGGAACTCGCCGATGCCGGCGAACTCCACGATGCGGTCGAAGCGCTGCTCGATCTCGCGCCGGCTGAGACCGAGCATCATGCCGTTGATGTAGATGTTCTCGCGCCCGGTGATCTCCGGATGGAACCCCGCTCCCAGCTCGATGAGCGCAGCCACGCGGCCACCCACGATGACCCGGCCGCTCGTCGGTTTGAGAATTCCGGAAATCAGTTTCAGCAGTGTCGATTTGCCTGAACCGTTCCGGCCGACGATTCCGAAGGCCTCGCCGCGCTCGACCGCGAACGAAACGTTTTTCACGGCGACGATCGACGATTCAGGAGACAGACGGATGTCGCGTTTGAGCAGGGCGCTCTTCAAGGTGGCGAACTGGGACCGCCGGCCCCAAAGCCGGTAGTTCTTCCAGACGTTCTGAAGCGTAATGGCGGGCGCCACGCCTGCGATTATCCGTTAGATTGCTTCCTTCCTAATCCTGAGCGCAGCGAAGGATCTCCGGTTACACCGCGACGACGGGAGCCCGGCAGGATTCTCGTCGGTGCACCGCAGATCCTTCGCTTCGCTCAGGATAGCGTGCCGACTAGATCGCTTCGGCCAGCGTGTCGCGCAGTCGCTCGAAGATCGTGAACCCCAGCGCCAGCGACGCCAGCGCGTACGCGACGATCAGAAAGGCGTCCGAGATCCGCGGCAGACGCCCGAAGTAAAGCACGTCCTGATATGCGACGACGAACGGCGTCAGCGGGTTGAGTCGCAGCAGCGCGCGCAAGCTCCGCGAGTTCACGTTGTCGATCAGATAAATGATCGGCGTGACGAAGAAGCCGAGCTGCATCAGGTTCGTGATGATGTCCCTGAGGTCGCGGAACAGAACCGACGCCGAGGACACCGCCATGGCGATGCCTGCGACAAACAGAGTCTCGAGCAGCATCAGCACCGGAACGAGAAGGATCGTCGTCGTCATCGTGAATTCATGCGCGAGCTGAAAGGCGATCATCGCCGCGAGCAGAACAGGAATCGCCAGCGCGAAGTGCACGAGATGCGACAACACCACGACGATCGGCAGCGCCTCGGCGGGAAACATCACTTTCTTGATCAGGCCGGCGTTGGCGGAGATCGATCCGGTCGATTCGAGGATTGCGGCGGAAAAGAAAGTCCAGGGAAGGATGCCCGTCAACAGGAAGATCGGATAGGCGCGAATCGCGTTCGGAAAGAATCGCGTGAAGACGAGCGTGTAAACGGCGAGCAGCAGCAGCGGATTCGCCAGCGACCAGAAGAACCCGAGGATGGAACCGCGGTAGCGCGCCTTGAGGTCGCGCGCGGTGAGCGCGAGGATCAGTTGGCGGTGGCGGTAGAGGTTGTTCATTCGTCGTTTATCCTGAGCGCAGCGAAGGATCTCCGGTGCACCGACGATGGTCGCTCATGGCTCCGGCCGTCGCGGTGCAACCGGAGATCCTTCGCTTCGCTCAGGATAAGAGGAAGCCTACCCCTCCTCCGTCACGATCAACATCAAGGTCGTGCCGCCGACCTGAAACTCGCTCTGGTTCTGCAGCTCGGTCGGTTCGTTGATGCGCCGGCCATCGAACATCGTGCCGTTGGTGGAGCCGAGGTCGTTGAGCAGGAAGATGGCGTCGCGGATTTCGACCGCCGCGTGCTGGCGCGACGCCTCGGTGTCATTCAGCGTGAGGTCGGCGTTGGACCGGCCGATCGTCACCCGCGGCTTCTCGAGACGGAACACGCTCCCCGCATCCGGGCCATCGATGATCGCCAGGGACAGGCGCTTTCCAACCGGGAGCTGAAGCGGGATCGCCTGCCTGCCGGTCTGGCGCTGGACGTCCGGCACCGGCGCCTGTGCCGTCGTCTCCGGCGGCTTCTTCGCCTTTCCGATGAGGGTCCGATCGTGAGTGTCCTGAATGGCTTCGACCGGCTCGTTCTTCGCAGCGAAGGCGGGGTTATGAATGTCGAAGATCGTGCTGCATTTTGCGCATTTGATCTTCTTCGACGGCTTCCGCTCGAATCGATCGTCGTCGTACTGGTACTTGGCGTGGCAGTTCGTGCACTCGATGATCACGCGTCACTGCCTCCGGCTAAGGCTGCTCTCGACGATAGCAGAGCCGTATGGCCGCTGCAATGGAACTTTCGATAGGCCATAGGAATCCGTCCCGCCCGAACGATGAACGATGAACGGTTCCGGACGCTTGTTCATCGTTCGTCATTCATCGTTCCCGCGCCATCGCGAGTCAGCATCTAGCCCCGGGCGTAAGCCCGGGGTCAGCGACGATCGTCGATTGCGGAAGCCCGCTGCGAAGCGGCCGCGCGTCACTGTCGCCATCGCGAGTCAGCATCTAGCCCCGGGCGTAAGCCCGGGGTCAGCGACGATCGTCGATTGCGGAAGCCCGCTGCGAAGCGGCCGCGCGTCACTGTCGCCATCGCGAGTCAGCATCTAGCCCCGG
>Ga0210377_10002029_pt1 | contig 18015 bp, 17 predicted proteins | sample PLM4_65_b1redo_FD_155480 | JGI IMG/M metagenome (GOLD analysis project Ga0210377, IMG submission 155480) | Groundwater sediment microbial communities from an aquifer in East River, Colorado, USA - PLM4_65_b1 redo | ecosystem: Environmental > Terrestrial > Soil > Riparian zone | place: USA: East...
GTTCCAGGAGGTTGGGCTCGCGGCCCATGAGCTCCACGATGCGATCGTATTCGTCGGGCTTGATGCCGTGTCGTTCGAGGACGGTCGCGTCGATCACGCTCATCGCGTTGCCGCCCCTCGACTGCGCTCGGGGCCGGCGGCTACGGCGGCAAGCGCTGTAACGACCGACGCCAGCACGACGCGGCCGTCGGCACTCCCCAGCGCGATCTCCGCGGCGCGTTCGGGGTGCGGCATCAGGCCGACCACGTTGCGCCGCTCGTTGCAGATGCCGGCGATGTTGTTGAGCGACCCGTTGGGATTGCTCTGGTCCGTCGGTTCACCGCTGGCGTTGGTATAGCGGAAGATCACCTGCCGGTTGCGTTCGAGCTCCGCCAGTGCTTCGGGCTCCGCGAAGTAGTTGCCTTCGCCGTGGGCAATCGGCAATCGCAGCACCTGCTGTGGGGTGCACGCGGCGGTGAATGGCGTGTCGGTTTGCTCGACGCGCACGTGGACGTACTTCGACGCGAACTTGATCCCGCGATTCCTGACCATCGCGCCAGGCAGCATGCCGGCTTCGAGCAGGACCTGGAAGCCGTTGCAGATGCCGATCACGGGGCCGCCACGGTCCGCGAACGCCTTGACGGCGCCCATGATCGGCGAGAACCGCGCGATCGCGCCGGTGCGCAGGTAGTCGCCATGGGCGAAGCCGCCCGGCAGCACCACGGCGTCGGCGCCGCCCAGGTCCGTGTCTTTGTGCCACACGAGCGACGCGTCCTGGCCAAGCACGCGCGACGCCGCGTAGAAGGCGTCGCGGTCGGAGTTCGAACCCGGAAACACGACCACGGCGAATCTCACGGCAGGACCTCGACGCGATAGCTCTCGATCACGGGATTCGCCAGCAACTTGTCGGCCATCTCGGTGACCCGCGTTTTGGCTGCGGCGGCGTCCTTGCCGTCGATTTCCACTTCAAAGAACTTGCCCTGCCGCACGTCCTTGACGTCCTGGTAGCCGAGCGTGACGAGCGCATCGGCGACCACGCGGCCCTGAGGGTCGAAGACGGATGGTTTCAAAGTGACGTAAACACGCGCTCGCATGCGATTCTCCCAGGCGAGGGCTAAAGCCCTCGCCCTCCATTCAGAGCTAGCTGCCAAACACCCGGGCAAACACGGCGTCGACGTTGCGGAGCTGTTCCTTCAAGTCGAACGCCTTCTCGATCTCCGCCGCCGGCAATACGCCTGCGACGTCGGCGTCGGCCAGCAGCAGCGGCTTGAAGTCGGTCTGGTCGTGAAACGACTTCATGGCGTTGCGCTGGACCCACTCGTAGGCCTGCTCGCGCGACACGCCCCGGCGCGCCAGCTCCAGCAGCACCTGCCCGGAGAACACCACGCCGCGCGAACGATTGAGGTTCTCGAGCATGCGATCGGGATACACCGTCATCCCCGCAACGATTCGCGTGAACCGGCGCAGCATGTGATCGAGCGCGATAAAACTGTCGGGGATAATCACGCGCTCCACCGAGGAGTGCGAGATGTCGCGCTCGTGCCAGAGCGCGACGTTCTCCATCGCCGCCATCGCGTTGGCGCGCAGCAACCGCGCCAGGCCGACGATCTGCTCGCAGCCGATCGGGTTGCGCTTGTGCGGCATCGCCGAGGATCCCTTCTGGCCCTTGGCGAATGGCTCTTCCACTTCACCGATCTCGGTCTTCTGCAGGCCGCGAATCTCGAGCGCGAACTTTTCCAGACAGGCCGCGGTGATCGCCAGCGCGCTCACCAGCTCCGCGTGGCGATCGCGCTGAATCACCTGCGACGACACGGCGTCTGGTTCCAGGCCAAGCTGCCTGCAGACCGCCTCTTCGATCGCCGGATCGAGATGCGCGAACGTGCCGACGGCGCCCGAGATCATGCCGACGCGGACGCCTTCGCGCGCGCGGCGGACGCGCTCCAGGCTGCGCATCATGTCCGCGTACCACAGCGCCAGTTTCAAGCCGAACGTCATCACCTCGGCGTGCACGCCGTGGGTGCGGCCAATCATCGGCGTCCGCCGATGTTCCTGGGCGCGGGTCTTGATGGCCTCGGCCAGCGCGTTGGTCAGCTTGAGGATCAGATCGCAGGCTTCGACCATCTGCAGCGCCTGCGCCGTGTCGATGACGTCGGAGGACGTGAGCCCGAAATGCAGCCAGCGCGCCGACGGGCCGGCTTTCTCCGCCACCGCAGTAGTGAAGGCGATGACGTCGTGCTGAGTGATTCTTTCGATTTCGTCGATGCGGGCGATGTCGAAATCGCCTCGGGCGCGCAGGTCGCGCGCCGCTTCAGCCGGGATGATGCCGGCGTCGGCCATCGCTTCGGCGGCGGCAAGTTCCACCTGGAGCCAGGACTCGTACTTGCGCTGCTCGCTCCAGATGCGACCCATCTCGGGGTTGGTGTAGCGTGCAATCATCGTCGGGGGTCGGGAACCGGGAGTCGGGAGCCGGTCGCCGGACTGTTACAGCGCGAGTTGGTCATCCGTCACCTTCAGCCCGTTGACGTCGCCGAGGACGGTGACGCCGAGCGAGCCCTTGCTGAAAAACTGCTCCGTGAGCCGCTGCACGTCGGGGATCGTGACGCGCTCGATCGCCGCCAGCATCTCGTCGAGGCCGTCGGTGCGATCGCGGTACATCTCCTGCCGCGCCAGGTGCGACATCCGGCTCGACGTGCTCTCGAGCCCGAGCATCAGCGATCCCTTCAGGTGATCCTTGGCCCGTCGCAGTTCCACCTCGTTGAGGCCGCCGGACTTCATCTGGCGGATCTCCGCCACCACCACGTCGATCAGTTCGGCGACCGCGTCGTTGGCGCAACCCGCGTAGATGCTGAGGGCGCCGGCGTCCTGATACGCGGAGAGCCCCGAAAACACGGCGTAGGCGAGGCCGCGCTTCTCGCGCACGTTCTGGAACAGGCGCGAACTCATCGAGCCGCCCAGCGTGGTGTTGAGCACGTAGCCGGCGTAGCGATCCGGATGATGCTGCGGCAATGCCGATGTGCCGAAGCAGACGTGGCTCTGTTCCAGGTCCTTCTGCCGTACCTGCACGACAGAGGCGACGACGGGAGCGGATTGTTCGACGTCGGCGCCGCTGCGCGGCGCCTGTTCCAGCGCGCGCTCGAGCAGGCCCTGAACGCGGTCGTGTTCGAGGTTCCCCACCGCGACGACCACGAAATTCGGGGCGACGTATGTGCTCGAGAAATAGCGCGAGAGCGTGTCGCGATCGATCGCCGACACGGTCGCCGGCGTGCCGAGGATCGGGCGGCCGAGGGCGTGCCCGCCCCAGAACCCTTCCGCGAAGATCTCGTGCACCAGATCGTCGGGGGTGTCCTCCACCATCTTGATCTCTTCGAGGATCACCTTCTTCTCGCGCTCGATGTCCTCGGCCGCGAACAACGGGTGCGAGATCAGATCGGCGAGAATCTCAACCGCCAGCGGCAGGTGTTCGTCGAGCACCTTGATGTAGTAGCCGGCGTATTCCTTCGAGGTGAAGGCGTCGAGCTGCCCGCCGATCGAGTCCACCTGTTGCGCGATTTCCTCCGCGCTCCTCGTGGGCGTGCCCTTGAACAGCATGTGCTCCACGAAGTGCGCGATGCCGGTGTTGTCCGCGGGTTCGTGGCGCGAGCCCCGGGTCAGCCAGATGCCGATCGCGACCGACCGGACGTGCGGCATTCGCTCGGTGGCAAGACGGACACCGTTGGCAAGGACGGCGCGGCGGATATTTGAATCGGGCACTGGGGACCGCGCTGCTCTAAATGCTTGCAGCGCAAGGAAAAACCAAGTTTATCACCCGGCCCGGTGGCGCGCAACCGCCCCGGGGTGAGCCGATCCGCGGCGATTCTGCACATTACCGGTTGAGAAGGAGCAACCTCATGGCATCCGGTGTTCACGTTCGAAATCACACCAGCGTCCTGGCCGCCGCGGAAAAACGGGCCCTTATCTGGATCGCGGAGCGACTGCCCCGCCGGGTCAATTCCGATCACCTTTCGGCGTTGGGCCTGACCGCAATGGGCGGCGCCGGCCTGGCGTTCTGGTACGCGCGGCACAATCCTGCCGCGGGAGCGGCGCTGGTCGTGCTGGCGCTGGCACTCAACTGGTTTGGCGACAGCCTTGACGGCACCGTCGCACGGGTCCGGAACCAGCAACGGCCGCGATACGGCTACTACGTCGATCACGTGATCGATCTGGCCGGCACGGCGATGCTCTTCGCCGGGCTCGCCGCCTCGGGATTCATGACCCCGATGATCGCCACGCTGGTGGTGGCGGCGTTCTTCCTGGTTTCGGCGGAAGCCTACCTCGCCACGCATGCGCGCGGTGTTTTCACGATGGCCTTCATGGGCGTCGGTCCCACCGAGTTGCGGATCCTGCTGGCCGCGGGCGCCGTCTTCCTCATCAATTCGCCGGTAGTGAATCCCTTCGGGCTCGGCGAGGTGCGACTGTTCGACCTCGGCGGCGCGATCGGCGCGGCCGGCATGGTAACGGCGTTCCTGATCACGTCGAGCGCCAATATCCGTGCGCTCTACATCGAGGAGACGCGGCGATGACGGCCGTCGGCAGGCTCGACCGATGCGGACGCTTCGTCGCCGCCGGCGCTCCCGGTTTCGTGGTGCAGATGGTCACGGTGGCGGCGCTGACGCGCTTCACCAGCGTGCACTACGCCGCGGCCACGGCGATCGCCGTCGAAGCGGCGATTCTCTGCAATTTCATCTGGCACGAGCGCTGGACTTGGCGCGACCGGCCGGCGGGCAGCAGCCTCGAACGACTATCCCGGCTCCTGCGATTCAATGCCCTCACTGGCGTGACGTCGATCTTCGGCAGCGTCGCGATCGCCGCGGTGCTGGTCGAGCACGCCGCGGTATCGCCGCTGGTCGCGAACGCCGCCGCCGTGGTGCTGCTCGGCCTGCTCAACTTCGCGGCCGCCGATGTCCTGGTGTTCCGGGCGGCAGCGATCGTGGCGCTCGCCACCGCCGCCGTCGACGCGCGGGCGGCGACGCTGCAATCGAAGACCGTGGAGAGCTTCGCGAAATACGCCGCCGCCATCGAGGCGCGATCGGCGCAGGATCTTCGCGCGCAGCTGCCGCTGCTCGCGATCGAGCGGCAGCCGTCACCGCTGGCCGCCGAGGCGCGCAAGGCGCTGAAACAGGGCGCCATCCTGGTGGAACGCGGTAACGTCTCGCGCCCGGGCGGAGCCGAAATCGAAGTCGCCGGCGGGATCATCAACCACTGGCGGGGCACCATCTTCATTCCCAACCTCTCGCTCGACGCATTGCTGATCGCGTTGAAGAATCCCGGCGCCGACCTTCAGCGGCAGGAGGACGTGGTGCGCTCGCGCGTGCTCGCGCGCCGCAGCGCCGATGACCTGACGGTCTACCTGCGCCTGAAACGCACCAAGATCGTGACGGTGGTGTACGACACCGAGCACGAAGTGCGCTTCCGCCGGGTCGGACCCGGGCACGCCGTCAGTTCGAGCATCGCCACCCGCATCGTCGAGGTGGAAGACCCGGGAACGCCCGGCGAGCGGACCCTTCCGGCCGGCGACGATCACGGGTTCCTGTGGCGGCTCAATTCGTATTGGCGCTACGAACAGGCCGACGGCGGGGTGCTGGTGGAGCTCGAGTCGCTGACGCTCAGCCGGGACATCCCGTCGGTCTTCCGGCCAATGGTCCTGCCGATCATCGACCGCGTGGCGCGCGAATCGATGACGCGCACCCTCGCGTCCCTCCGCCGGCGCTTCGCATGTGCGCCGAATTGCACACCTGCCTCCCCAAGCTTGGGGTTATCGTTGGGGGAGAGCGAGCGATGAATAGCGGCGTGTGGTTAGTCGCGTTGGCGGCCGCGGCGATGACATTGGAAGACACGGTCCTGCAGCCGAAGACGGCCGAGAGCTTCGCCAAGTACGCCGCAGCGGTCGAAGCGCGCATCGACTCCGAGCTGAACGCCGAGGGGCCGTTCATCACGATCGACCGGCAGCGGCCAGGCGACGCCGCCAGGGCGCGCGCGACGATTCGGCGCGGCGAAGTCGTCATCGACCATCCGTCGGCGCGCGACGCCAGCGGGAAGGAACTCGCGATCGACGGCGGCCTGATCAACCACTGGCGGGGCTCGGTGTTCGTGCCCAAGGTATCGCTCGACGCACTGCTGGACAACCTGCGGGAACCCAACAACGATCGGCACAAGCAGGAGGACGTCCTCAGGTCCACGGTGCTCACCCGCGACGGCGACTTCCAGAAGGTCTACCTGCGCCTCAAGCGTTCGAAGATCATCACCGTGATCTACGACACCGAATACGACATCCGCTACCGGCGGATTTCGCCGGTCCGCGCCTCCAGCAAGAGCCTCTCGACGAAGATCGTCGAAGTGGAAAACGCGGGGACGCCGCAAGAGCGCACGCTCCCCGAAGGCAACGACCATGGCTACGTCTGGCGGATGTATTCGTACTGGCGCTACGAACAGCTCGCCGACGGCGTGGTGATCGAAGTCGAGTCGCTCACGCTCAGCCGCCCGTTGCCCCCGATCATCGGCGCGTTCATGCGGCCGATCATCACGCACATCGCGCGCGAGACGCTGGAACGGACGCTTATCTCGATTCGCGCGCGGTTTGCGGGCTGAAGAGCCGGCTGCGGAAGACCAGCACCGCGATCAGCATCAGCGGCAACTCCGTCAGCAGGTAGGTGGTCGCGAAGATCGCGAAGCCGATGCGCCCCATCAGCGTGACGGCGATCGCCGTGGCCACCGCCACGTTGCGGGTCGCGAATTCGGCCGCCAGCGTGAACGAATCCCGATCCGAGGCCCACGAGCTGAGGGCGATGGTGAGGCCGATCGTGAACGACCCGATGACGAAGGCCGTCGCGAGGGGCACGGTGGTGCCGAGGTTGTCCCAGAATCCCTGCACGTCGTTGGAGATGACGAAGAACACCATCACCAGCACGCCGGCGAAGCCGAGCGCCTGGAACAGGTCGCGTCGCCGTTCGACGCCTTCGGGCCGCCACTTGCGAAACAACATGCCGACCACGATCGGCAGCGTGATCATCAGGGTCAGTTGCTGGATCAGGAGCTTCACCGGGACCTGCAAACCAAACGGCCGGCCGAGCAGGAACTCGAGCAGCAGCGCGGACAGCGGAATCGTGAAGACCGCGAGCAGGCACGACAGCCCGGTGAGCGCCACCGACAGCGCGGTCGACGCCCGCGCCAGGTAGCTGTAGGTATTGGAGGCGCCGCCGATGGGGCAAACCGCGATCAGCAGCAGCCCCGCTTCGATCGCCTCGGGGGGCGAAAACAGTCGAAGCAGACCCACCGCGAGCAGCGGCAAGAGGGTGGACGGCACCACGAGACCGGCGATCAACAGCAGCGGGCGTTTGGCGACCGACACGAAATCCGCGACGCGCAGGTCGGTGCCCACCGCCAGCATCAGCAGCCAGGTGACCAGCGGCACCCCAACGTCGATGAGAATCTGCACCGGCTAATCACGGTACCCCACATTTCGCTAAACTGGACGGGTGAACTCCAGCGGCGTCGTCGACCTCGCGGCGCTCGACCTTGGCGAGCTCGAAGACCTGGTGGAATCACTGGGCCACAAGCGCTTCCACGCGAAGCAACTCTATCGCTGGATCTGGAAGCGAGGCGTCACCGCTTTCGCCGAGATGACGAATCTCAGCCGGGAGCTGCGCGAGGCGTTGGCCGCGGTCGCGGCGGTGTCGCTGCCGGAGGTGATCAAGCGCGATGTCTCGGAGGACGGGACGCAGAAGTTCGTCCTCAGGATGGCCGACGGCAAGCTGATCGAGTCGGTCTTCATTCCCGACACGCCGGCGCAGACCTTTTGTGTTTCCACGCAAGTGGGCTGCGCCATGGGTTGCGCCTTCTGCCTGACCGGCAAGATGGGCCTGGTTCGCAATCTGTCGGCCGCCGAGATCACCGGCCAGGTGCGCCTGCTCGCGCGCACGCTCGACCTCCTCGACCAATCCTTCAACATCGTCCTGATGGGGATGGGTGAACCGCTCCACAACTACGATGCGACGATGAAAGCCCTGCGGATGCTGAACGAGAAGGAAGGGCTGGCCCTGCATCCGAAGCGGGTCACGCTGTCGACCGTCGGATTGGTGCCGATGATCGACCGGCTCGCCGGTGAAGCACTGATGCCGAACCTGGCAGTTTCGCTTCATGCCGCCAGCGAGGGGCAGCGCGCCGCGATCGTGCCGTCCACCAAGAAGTACTCGATGCAGGATGTAATCGATGCCTGCAAGCGATTCCCGCTCGCCAAGCGACGGCGCATCATGTTCGAGTACGTGATGCTGGCGGGCGTGAACGACGCGCCCGAGGATGCCCGGCGGCTGGTCAAGGTGCTTTCGGGCGTCAAGGCCAAGGTCAACCTGCTGCCCCTCAACGCCGCGCCTGGTATCCCCTTCGAGCGGCCAAGCGACGAGCGCGTGAACGCGTTTGCCAAGATCCTGGTCGATCGCGGGCTGATGGTATCGGTACGTAAGAGCCGGGGCCGCGACATCCGCGCGGCCTGCGGGCAGCTGATCGTCGAGGGACAAGGCACCCGGAAATCCACCGCGCAGAAACTGGCGGCGGCGCTGTGACCGCCGTTCGGCGACGGCTAAAGCCGTCGCCCTCCAGAGCTCCATGGAGAGCGACGGCTTTAGCCGTCGCTGTGCTCGTTTCCGGTTGTGGGGAGCCGCAGTCGTGGGCGGCGCTTTCCAGGCAACTTGCCGGCGCCGATTCCGCAGCCCGGTCGGCGCTGATCGAGAAATACATCGGCAGCCATGGCGGAACGCCGCTCATCGAAAACCAGACACGCCTGATCTTTCTCGCGCAGGATGTGAACGGCGCGGCCCCCCGCGTGGTTGGCGACTTCAACGCCTGGGCCGCAACGCCCCAGGGTTACGACGCGTCGGTCGGCAAGATGACGCGCGTCGAGGGCACCGAGTGGTCCTACCTCCAAGGCACCGCCTATACGAACGCGCGTGTCGAGTACACGCTGCTGTTCGAAAAGGAGGCCCGACCCGACCCGCTCAACCCGCGGCTGGTGCAGGCATATGCCGGCCCGCGGTCCGAAGTCCGCATGCCGTTCTGGGTGGAGCAGCCGGAGATTGACGATCAGGCGGCGGTGCCGGCCGGCGAGCTGATCGCCGAGGCTTATGCCTCGCGCGCGCTCGGCGGCTCCCGCCGCGTGTGGTTTTACCTGCCGCCGGGCTACCGCGCCTCGACCGATCTCTACCCGGTGGTCTACTTCCTCGACGGCGGCAACTACATCGAGAAGATGGACGTGCCGCGGGTCCTCGATCGGCTCGTCGCCCGCAAGGCGATTCCGCCGCTGGTCGCCGTGTTCTCGGAACCGGTCGATCGGATGGAGGAGTATTCGCGGAATCCCAAATGGCGCGCCTTCGTCAGCACGGAGCTGGTGCCGATGGTGGACAAGCGGTTTCGCACGTTTCCGGCGCCCGACCATCGCGCCATCGTCGGCAGCTCGCTCGCGGCGTATGGGGCGATTGATCTCTCGGTGGAATACCCGTCGCTGTTCGGCTTGTGCGCCGCAATCGCCCCGCCGGCCCAGGCGGCGACCCTGATCTCGAACCAGGCGAAGGCCAGGACGTCGGCCCCGTCGATCCGCTTCTTCGTGCTGGGCGGCGCCTACGACGCGATGATCGACGGCGCCCGCGCCCTGCGCACGACGCTGGACAACGTCAACGCCCCGGTGTCGTACCTGGAAGTCCCCGAAGGCCACAGCACGGAAACATTCCGCGCCCACCTCGACGATGCGCTCAAGGCGCTGCTGAACCAGTAGAACCTGACGAACCTGACGAACCCGACGAACCCGACGAACCCGACGAACCCGTTCCATGATATATATCATTCCCACATATGGCAGACCCCCTTGATGATGCCTCTGCCCGCAAGGGCAGCGCGGAGCTGCTGATCCTCGCGGCGCTCGAGGACGGCCAGCTCCACGGCTACGACATCGCCCGCGAGATCACCCGCCGCTCGGGCGGCCTGCTGGCCTTTCACGTCGCGTCGCTGTATCCGCTGCTCTACAAGATCGAGGAGAAGAAGTGGATCCAGGGCCGCTGGGTGGAGAAGCAGGGTCAACGCCGGCGCCGTTGTTACCGTCTTACCGCTGAAGGACATCGCATGCTGGCGAAGCAGCGAAGCCGGTGGGAAGCGTTCGTCGGCGCCCTGACCAGGGCCGCGGGGCTACGCCATGCCTGACTGGCGGGCGCGCCTGCGTGAGCGGATGGCGGCCGAGGGCGTGGTGCCCTCGGCGCATTCAGAGGCGATCGACGAGATTGCCGATCACCTGGCCGATCTCGATCGCGCCGCCGAGGCCGACGGCCGGTCTCCGGACGAAGCTGCGGCCCTCGTCGAGGCCGAATTGTCGCGCATGGGCCCGCTGGCGATCGCGGTCGCCGAGCGCGAGCAAAGGAACGCTCGAACCAATCCGCACGCCGCCGATTGGCGCGCGGGACTGATGGCCGACGCGCGGCACGCGTTGCGGACACTGCGGCTCAACCGCGGCTTCTCTGCCATCGTCATCGCCACCCTCGCCATCGGCATTGGCTCCTCCACCGCGGTCTTCAGCCTCGTCAATGCCCTGCTGCTCGGATCGCTGCCGTTCCCAAAGCCCGAGGAGCTCGTCCTGTTCTGGGAAACCGGCGACGACCGGAACGAGACCTTTATCGTGGCGGCGCCGGTGTATGAGGATTGGGTCCGCGAGACGCGAAGTTTTTCGGCAATCGGCATCTGGGAATACCGGACGTTCAACGTCGCCTCGGCGCAGGAGCCCGAGCAAGTGCGCGGTATCCGGGCATCGGCGAGCGTGTTCCGCGTGCTTGGCGTGCCGCCTGCGCTCGGTCGCGTGTTCTCAGCGGAGGAAGAACAACCGGGCCACCACGTGGTCGTGGTCAGCGATGCCGTGTGGCGCGCGCACCTCGGCGCGGACCGATCTGCCATCGGCAAGACGGTGCGCCTCAACGGCGAGCCTCACGAGGTGATCGGCGTGATGCCGCGCGGCTTCGAGTTTCCAGGGAAGGGCACCGGCGTATGGACGCCGCTCGGACTCACCAACCAGGATCGCGAGCGTGGATCGCACTCGTTCTTCGTGGCCGGCCGTCTTGGTTCGGGCTCGACCTTCGAGTCGGCGCGCGCCGAAGTCGAGCAGATCGGCCGGGCGCTCGAGCAGAAGTTCGAGGCGAACCGAGACGAGGGTAGCACCATCACGTTGATGGCCGACTTCGGGATGGAGCAGACCAAGAGGATGCTGACCGCACTCATGGGCGCGGTGCTGCTGGTGCTGCTGATTGCGTGTGCGAACGTGGCCAATCTTCAGCTCGGCCGGGCGCTGGTGCGGCGCCGTGAGTTCGTGATGCGGCTTTCGCTTGGCGCCGGGATGGCGCGTCTGGCACGGCAACTGCTGGCGGAGAGTCTCGTGCTGGCGACAGCCGGCTGGGGTTTCGGCGTTGCCCTGGCGTGGGCGGGCGCGCGCGCCGCCGACCTGATTCTCATGCCGGGGTTCCGCACGCTGCAGTTTCGCGGTGAGGTTCCGATCACGATTGACGGACGCGTCCTGGCCTTCGCAGCCTTGACCGCGGTTGTGTCGGCAGTGATGTTCGGCTTCGCGCCGCTCGTCGGCCTCAAGCGCAAGGAACCGTCCGTGCTCCTGCGCGACGGCGAACGCGGATCCACTGGCGTGGCCCATGCCACGCGACGCTCGCTGGTGGCGCTGGAGGTGGCGCTGGCGATCATCGTGTTGTGCGGTGCGGGCCTGTTGATCAAGAGCCTGACTGGCTTGATGCAAGTCAGCCCGGGCTTCGACGCACGAGACGTTCTCACGTTGCAGGTCTCGCTGCCGCAGGCCAACACCTACGGGCCGCCGGAGCGCGCGAGTTTCTGCGCGGATCTAACGCGAGGCACCGAGGGCCTGCCTGGAATCCTGCGGATCGGCGCGACCAGCCATCTTCCGTTGAGCGGCGCCAACGCCGGACGCGCGCTCACCATCGAGGGACGCGCGGTGCCCACTCCCCAGGATGGCGCACAGGCGGATTTCCGCCTGACCTGTCCTGGATATTTCAGCACACTGGAAATCCCGATCCTCGACGGCCGAGACTTCACTGAGCGCGACAGTCGCGACAGCGAGCGGGTGGCGATCGTCAACCGCGAGTTGGCCGACAAATACTGGCCAGGCGTCCGCCCTGTCGGCAAGCGGCTGAAGCTTGGGTCGCTCGGCAATTCCAATCCGTGGCTCACAGTGGTCGGGGTGGCGGACAACGTGCACCACTTCTCGCTCGAGGACGCGGCGAGACGCGAACTCTATTTGCCCTACAGCCAGGCCGCGTGGCCGGTAATGACGGTAGTGGCCAAGACCGTGGGCGATCCCGTCTCGTGGCAAGTCACGCTGCGTGAGGCGATCAAGCGTGTCGACCCGGACCTGCCAGTGGCGCGCGTGCAAGCGATGTCGAGCGTGATCGACGGTTCCGTGGACTGGCGGGAGACGCCGATGAAATTGCTGACGGGCTTCGCCCTGATTGGCCTGCTGCTCGCCGCCATCGGCGTCTACGGCGTCCTGGGTTACTTCGTGTCGCAGCGCACCCGTGAAATCGGCGTCCGCTCCGCGCTTGGAGCGACGCGAACGCAACTGGCCGGCCTGGTGCTCAGGCAGTCGATGTCGCCGATCGCCGCCGGGGTCGTCCTCGGCATTGCCGGATCATTCGTGTCGGGACGTCTGCTGACGGAGATGCTCTACCAGGTGAAGCCGGGCGACCCCGAAGTGATCGCGGTGATCGTCATCCTGCTGCTGATCGTCGGCCTGCTCGCCAGCTGGCTGCCCGCGAGACGAGCCGCGGGCATCGACCCCATGGTCGCTCTCCGCGAGGATTGAACGTGGCGAGGGCTAAAGCCCTCGCCCTCCAAGCGCTTTGCGCCCAATGTCTTTCCGGAACTGCATTCCGTCGAAGCGAATTCGCGACGCCGCGTCATAGGCGGCCTTGATCGCAGCCGCGTAAGCAGTGCCCCGCGCCACCACCGTCAGCACGCGACCACCGCCGGTGACGAGTTGGCCATCACGTTCCTTCACGCCGGCATGAAAGACGAGGACGTCAGGGAACTCCTGGGCGACCACGTCGAGACCGCTGATGACATCGCCTGATCTCACTTCACCGGGGTAGCCGTGGGCGGCTAGGACCACACCCACGGAAACCTGGAGGGCCGATGCTTTAGCCTCGGCCGCGCGGCGAGGGCTAAAGCCCTCGCCCTCCAATCGTCCGTCAGCCGCCGCCATCAACAACGGTGCGAGCGGCCGATCGAGTAACGGCATCACGACCTGGCATTCCGGATCACCGAACCGCACGTTGAACTCGATCACCTTCGGTCCATCCGGCGTGAGCATCAACCCGCAATACAGAAACCCGCGAAACGGATTGCCTTCCTTCGCCATGCCGGCCAACACGGGCTGGACGATTTCGCGGATGACGCGCGACTGCAAGGCGTCGGTCATCAACGGGCTCGGCGAAAACGCCCCCATGCCTCCGGTATTTGGCCCCTGGTCACCGTCGAAGATGCGCTTGTGATCCTGCGCCGAAAGCAGCGGCACGAATTGCTCGCCGTCGGCGACGACGAAGAACGACACCTCGGGACCGGTCAGACATTCCTCGAGCACCACGCGCGCGCCGGCGTCACCGAACGTCCGGTGGAGCATCGCGGCGGTCACCGCCGCTTCCGCAGTAGCGCGATCCGGCGCCACGATCACGCCCTTACCTCCGGCAAGCCCGTCCGCCTTCACCACCACGGATTCGCCGAACTCTCCCGATCGGATCGCCGCAAGCGCGTCGTCCACCCATGAGCACACGCGGTACTTCGCGGTGGGCACGCCGTGGCGGTCCATGAAGTCTTTCGCGAACGCCTTGCTGGTTTCCAGTTGAGCGGCGGCCCGGGTAGGGCCAAACACGCGCCGGCCTTCCGCCGCGAGGCGATCGGCAAGCCCCGCGCCCAGCGGTGCTTCGGGCCCGATCACCGTGAGGTCGATGCCGTGCGACCCGATCAGATCGACAACGGCGTCCAGGTTGAGGGGCTCGACGGGCGCGGTTTTGACAGCCCGGGCGATCCCGGGGTTGCCCGGCGCGCACAAGAGATAGGTGACTCCCGCTTCGTGACCTAACTTCCAGGCCAGCGCGTGTTCGCGCGCCCCCGATCCAAGAACCAGAATTCGCATCGAAAAGGAGTGGGTTAAGTTCTTACAGGTCAGTGAGTTGAAGGCTGTCCACGCGTGCTCGATGGATTGTGATAGCCTAACATACTTGTCCAGTCGGCCTTTGGCCGCGACATGGACAAATCCAGGTCGAAAGGGGGTGACTACAGATGGCCGAGGTGAAATTGCAGGAAGGTGAGTCGATCGAAAGCGCGTTGCGACGTTTCAAGCGCAAGGTGCAGCAGGAAGACATCATCAAGGACATCAAGAAGCACTCCTTCTACCTGAAGCCGGGAGACAAGCGTCGAGCAAAGCAGGCGCTGGCCCGGAAACGAAACCGCAAGAAAATGCGGCGGGAAACAGAGTAGATACAGGTCCGCCACCAGGCGGATTCCACATTGCTGTCAGTGTGGTAACATTCGGCACCTTTTGGGCGCGTAAACGCCCGTGCAGTAAGGGTTTCATCGACGTCAGAGGACTCGCGAATGGACATCGTCGAACGGACCGTGAGTGAAGTAACGATCCTGGATCTCAAGGGCAAGATGACTTTGGGTGAAGGTGATGAGTTGCTGAAAGACAAAATCAACAGCTTGCTGGCCGCCGGAAAGAAGAAGCTGTTGTTGAACCTGGAAGGCGTGCCGTACATCGACAGCGCGGGTCTCGGCGAAGTGGTCCGGACCTACACGACGGTGAGCCGTCAGGGTGGCAGCCTCAAGCTGCTCAACCTGACCAAGCGCATCGAAGACCTGCTGTCGATCACGAAGCTGCTAACGGTCTTCGATACCTTCGACTCGGAGGCGGAAGCCGTCAAGAGCTACAAGTAGCGTGGAGACTCGGTCCACTGCGGCGAGCCTGCTCGTCTCGCTCAGGCCCGATCAGTGGACCAAGAATCTGATTGTCTTTGCGGCGCTGATTTTTTCGCGCCAGCTGCTCGACCCGGCCGCCTTGGCGTTAGCTTCGGCGGCCTTTTTGATTTTTTGCGCGTTGTCCGGGGCCGTCTACTTGATCAACGACGTCTCCGACCGCGAGGCCGATCGGCAACATCCGCTAAAGCGGCGGAGGCCGATCGCTTCGGGAGCGCTCTCGCCGGCCACGGCCCTCGGCTGGGCGGTGGTCCTGAGCGTGGCCGCGCTGGCCTCGGCGTTCGCGCTGAAGCCGCTGTTTGGATGGACGGCTGCGGCGTACCTGGCGCTCTTCGTCTTGTACACCCGCTGGTTGAAGCATGTCGTGGTCCTCGACGTCCTGTCGATCGCGATTGGCTTCGTCCTCCGGGCCGTATCCGGTGGCGTGATTATCGGGGTGCCGGTCAGCGACTGGTTGCTGGTCTGCACCCTTCTAGGGGCCTTGTTCCTTGGCCTGGCGAAACGGCGGCATGAAATCACGCTGCTGGCCGACGGCGCCAAGGGACATCGCCGCATTCTGGAGGAGTACGATCCGTACTTGCTCGATCAGATGATCGCTGTGGTTGCGGCGGCAACGCTTGTCGCTTACGTCATCTACTGCGTGAGCCCTGAGACCCACGCGTACTTCGGCACCGATCTGCTGGTGCTGACGACGCCGTTCCCCATCTATGGCCTGTTCCGATACCTCTACCTCGTGCACCGCAAAGAGGGTGGAGGCAGCCCGTCGGAAATGCTGCTGGTGGATCGGCCGTTGCTCGGGTGCGTGGCGCTGTGGGGCGTGGCAGTGGTCGTGATCATCTATCGGCCGTTCGGCGTCGTAGCAGGCTATTGAAACGATCCACGGTCTCGATCCTTAAGACCTCGCCGGCGACGGTCCTCCGGGACACGCACGCGGTGATGAACCTGGCCGGCTACCAGGACGTCATCGCGAAGGACGCCGACACCGCGCTCAAGGTCAACATCTCCTGGCACTTCTTCTTCCCCGGCAGCTCGACCACGCCGTGGCAGCTCGACGGCGTGATCCGCGCGATGAAGCAGGACGGCTACCGGCCCGACCTGATCCACGCCTGCCACAACCGCACCGTGGTCATCGACGCGCACCTCGGCGAAGCGGAGAACAAGCAGCTGCCGGTGGTGCAGGCGCACGGCCTGCGCAACATCCATCTCTACGAGGGCGACGAGCCCTGGATCCACATTCGTGACGCGGTCGGCGATCTCGCGGACAAGTTCACCTGCCTCAACGAGGTCTACCCCGACGGCTTCATGATCCCCCGCCGGTTCATCGGCGAGAACATCATTCATCTGCCCACGATCAAGACCCACGTCTTCACCACGACGACGGGGGCGATGAAGAACGCGTTTGGCGGCCTGCTGAACGAGAAACGGCACTGGACGCATCCGGTGATCCACGAAACGCTCGTGGACCTGCTGATGATCCAGAAGCAGATCCACCGCGGCGTGTTCGCCGTGATGGACGGGACCTTCGCCGGCGACGGCCCCGGGCCACGCTGCATGCTGCCGCACGTGAAGAACGTGCTGCTGGCCAGCGCCGACCAGGTGGCGATCGACGCGGTGGCCGCGAAGTTGATGGGCTTCGATCCGCTTGCGATCAAGTTCATCCGCATGGCCCACGACATGGGCCTGGGCTGCGGCGACCCGCGCGAGATCGAGATCGTGGGCGATCTCGACGCCGCGAAAGAGAACTGGAAGTTCGTCGGCCCGTTCCAGAAGATGACGTTCGCCTCGCGCATGCAGCACAAGATCTACTGGGGACCGCTGCGCAAACCGGTCGAGTGGTCGCTCAAGACGGTGCTGGCGCCGTGGGCGTACATGGCGAGCGTGATCTATCACGATAGTTTCTGGTACCCGATGCTGGCCGAGCAGCACATGAAGGGTGTGCTCGACAGCCCATGGGGCCGTTTGTTCGAAAACTGGGAGCAGGTGGCGCCGTTGGCGGACGCCAACGGCTATCCGCAAGTGGGCGAAAACCCCGCGCAATTCACGCGCGCCGGGATGCACGCCTTCAGGCAGTCCATTGGCATCCTGGGCACCTGCATGAAGGAAGCACCCGAGTTTGCCAGCCGCCGCCGGCATCAAAAGCCGCGTTCGGCGGCCTAAGGAATATCGATGAGCGAGTTCACCATTCGTTCCGAATCGGTCGACGTCGAGCAGATCATGAAGCAGATCCGCGCGCGCATTCTCGAGAAGCGCGGCGCCGACTATACCGAAGAGCAGATCCGCGAGCTGGCGTCGGTCCGGCTCGAGAAATTCCTCGAACCGAAGAACCTGCGGTCGGACCTGCTCGAGCAGTTCCGCAAGAGCCGCCCGGCGGTGAACACCGAGCCGCCCAAGATCGAGGCCCCGTACGCCTTCGACGATCAGACGCTGATCGCGTCGCACCGCGGGCCGCTGCGCTTCATGCGCCGGCTGCTGCAGCCGATCCTGAAGCTGTTCTTCAACCTGAACGTCCTCAACCAGATCCTGCACACGCAGTCGCTGTTCAATGTCGACCTGCTCAAACGAGAGACCCGGAGAAAGATCGAGTTCGACAAGTCGCGGGCCGAGTGGAACGCGCTCTATTACGAGGTGCTCCACAACCTCGTGCTCGAGACGACGCGAATGGGGATAGAGGCGCAGAACTTGCGCATGAAGGTGGAGTCGTTGTCGAGCCGCCTCGACTTCAGCGAGCGGCGCGTGCGCGCGCTCGAGGGCGTCGTCCAGTACCGGCCCGAAGTTGTGCAGGCACCGCCTCGCCGCGAGCGCGACCAGGACGACATCGCGCCGGCCGCGCAAGCGTCGCCGGGCTCCGGGATGTCTGACGGCTATGTGCCGTCGGGCCCGAGCACGCCACAGAGCGGACCCGGCGGTCAAGGCACTATCCCGGGTGATGGCAGCGGACGCCGCCGGCGCCGACGCCGACGCGGACGGCGGGGCGGGGCCGGT
>Ga0210377_10002030_pt1 | contig 18012 bp, 48 predicted proteins | sample PLM4_65_b1redo_FD_155480 | JGI IMG/M metagenome (GOLD analysis project Ga0210377, IMG submission 155480) | Groundwater sediment microbial communities from an aquifer in East River, Colorado, USA - PLM4_65_b1 redo | ecosystem: Environmental > Terrestrial > Soil > Riparian zone | place: USA: East...
ATTCCATTAGTTCATCCACCGCATTAGCATTAGCTGCCAGCGATAAAAGAAAACAGAAAAACCCAATCAAATGTCTCATTTGATGCTCCAGTTCAGGTAAGAAGGCGAAATTATACTACAGGGCGCGGGTGATGTCAAGATTCAGGTTCGGTTGAGCCAGTTTTTGTATTTATTCCAAGCTTCTACAGCGTTTAATCCGGGAAATCCATATAGACTTTCTGAATGTAAATAGACCCACCAAAGACCTTTTTCAAGTCGAATGGCTGGGCGCAGCACATGTCACCATTGCTTCAACACAATTAAGCGTCGAGGCGCGATTTAGCTTACCATCATCGCGCCATTCAATGCCGGTATTTTCACCTACAAATTCTAAACTACCTAGAACATTACTACCTGGAATAGCAGTAGCGATATAATTCCGTATTATAGCATTTAATTCTTGACGTGTAATGGTTACTTTAACTTTCATCGAGAACCTCTTGCATCAGAACGTAGACCATACAAATCGTCTAATTCTTGTTTAGCGTAATGGCTGATAATCGAGGCGGCAATAATGATACCACCAAGAACGGACACAGCCACAAGAACAATTACCAACATGACAGCCTTACCGCGAGCGTCGCCACCACCACTAAATAATTTACCAACTTCCTTGAAAGCCATCGGAACATCACGGAATGCACTTACTGTATTTGTGATTTGTGCAAATGTGTTCCAAGCAGCAACACCCATACTGACCATATCACGGCGTCTCCAGGCTTGTACCAAAGAATCAATCCAGATCGCAAAACCAGAAAAAAGAATACCCGGAAGGATAACTAAATAGCCTAAGGACAAGCCGGAATTAACCATTTGAGGGGTAACGTGCGTGGGAAATAATATACCACCACCTATAAAAAGAAGAATAAGCAAACACCATGAGAAGCCACTGGCTCCCATAATTGCACCCATCCAGGTCATGAAACGAACCCCACCACCCATTTCTTTGGAGGAATTCCACATTAGACCAACAACACGACAGTTCCAGTAAGAAATACCAAGATTCAACAACCATATAAATCCGATAATCAGAGCAGACATTATGTTCTCCTTAAATTAAATTTTGTTAACTATACCCGTAGCACATGCCAGTTACAAGTACTTTCCCTCATAATTTTTATTTTAATTATTTTTTATCTTTTTGTAAACAACAAACGTTGCACCCAAAGTAAAGTTCATGAATTGGAAAAATTCATAACCCTCGGGAGCAGTTTTAAGAGTTTCGACAATAATTTCCAATGCATTTTCTTCGGTTGCATCAGAACCTACATACTTCTTCAAAGACGGAATATCTCTGAAGCGTCTCACAAGATAATCACCGACCGCATATAATGGCTTTGTTTCGATCATACTTAGTTTCTCCAACGCCTCATACTTCTTAGCGAGACGATAATATTGAACACCCATACCTTTTGAACAATCAGCACAGTAATAATTGTCCATAGCCAAATTATAATAAACTTCGCCCATGTGGTGACATTGTTCTTTGTTTACCAACATTATAACCTCTCAACCATTCTTTGTGTCGTGTCTTTAAGACATTACACGTGTGGGTTCCAGCCATATATTCTAGGTCTGGATGCCTTTCAACTTCATCAATCGAATCAAGCAACATCGTTTTTGCAACATAGCGTTCTGTACTGTCTCCTATCGTTAACTTGTTAAGAATCGTGCTATATCGAGTCATAATCCGAGTCATGTGAGAACGTACAGATTTTGGTGCCTTCTGAAGAATATCAAACAAATTCACGGCGGCGGGTGAGTTACCATAGGCGTATATCGACTGCTCTTCTGGAATTTTTCTTGGACGACGTTTGACTCCAGTAGCCTCTTCGATAATTTGATATTCCATCTTCCCAAGAATATCAGCCAATTCATCCCGTTCTTCTATAACTTTGTTCACATTGATATCCCAAGTTGTTCACCGAATTCTTTCATCGCTTTAACCGCAAAAGGCAGAAGATCAGCCATACGATACTTCTTACCGTCTATCACGATGGAACGAGTATTTGTTTCTAGATCAGTAAACATGCTTCTTCCGTATTCTTCGTCTGAATTTACATTAACGCTTCCGAACCACGGAGAAACAATCGTGTCGTAAATTTCCTGGGTTACAATTTCATATCCATACTTGTCCATAATAACTTCTTATCCTAACCAATAGGAAAATTCGATTTCCAGATCAACATAGATCGGAACAACATGTCCATCTTTTATTTTAAAACGATTATCATGAATTGCCTTGTAACTAGTGACAAATACATTCTCCAAAACCACTTGACCAAACCGATAAGTTCTATGCTGAATAGCATTCAACTTTTGCTCATGCTCGTGATATTCTTTACTACCAGCAGCATTCATTAGAACAGGAGAACTAAGGGGTTGATACTCTGTATAGAGTTTTCGAACGTCTTGCGACATTGCTTCATAGGCAAGCATGAACGCTTGGAACTGTTCATATACTACTTGATTAATTGTTATCTTCATTTTATTTCCTTATTCATCACGATCATCGTACTTGTCCTTGACTTCAATCAAATCAGGCGCCTGATAGATATGAGCTATAGTGTTCACAGCAATGAAGTCCGTATCGATATCTCGTAGGTAATGAATATACTCAAATGCCTTGAGCAATTGTTCTTTATCTCGCTCTGTCTCTACAATAATTTTTTTAATAGAAACCCATTTTTGATTGTCACCAGCAGACTCATCATATCGTTCTAACCCATTATCCAACGCTTTATCATCGTTGATTTTGTCTTTACTTATCAAATCTTTAAGTTTTGTCATTTTGTCTTCCTATTTTGTTTTGGGCGAAACCCAACGTTTTTAAAAGCCTATCTATCTTAACAAAAGTATTGTATTCATGGGATATCATTTTTACAGAATGGACATTTTCGCCTTCCATCGGAACAAGCTCAAGGTCGGATCTATAGGCTCCACAGTCGTACAGCCAATAGCTCGCCCACTCGCCGGCTGCACTGGCTAAAGCGTTTACAATCCGGACTGGATCAACATTGTTCTCTTTCAACAAATTCAAAATGTCTTGCTTCAGGACTGGAAAGACTGTGTTGTATAGGACGAACATTATTTTCTGAATTCCCCGAAAAAGATTTCTTCGCTTGTTGGTGGCTCTTTGATGAATTCATCATTCACACAAAGACGTTGATAATCCACCATTTGAAGCGCGGTGGGCACATTCATGAAGACGTAGTGATAATCTTTATGATCACACCATGGAGAACCAACTGTGGTTGCATACCAATTAATTCTTATATGCAAATCATATTGACGGTATATATCTTCAACCAATAGCATAACAGCTTCAGTCGTCATGTTAAGGATTCGTAGAAAGCGCTCTGGATCTTTTGCTCTAACAATAATTGTTTTTTTCATTTTAGAAACTCCGGAAAGTCCAAATCCCAACTAGCGGAAAGTCCAAATCCCAACTAGCAGCAAACGTTATTAATCGATTTTTCCAAACCGAGACGGCATTGTTATCATGTATTTTTTGCAATGACTGAATGAAAAAATAATCGGCTCCATTACACCCACAATCAATGCCGATAGATTTCAAAACATCTATAACCATTTCATTATTATTGACGCATCCTTGATCTTCCATTCTAGGATCGTACTGATCCTGAGGGATTAAGCAACCAATAGCACACTTGCGACCGGTCTCGGAGTCATAATACAAACAACCAGACGGTCCACCGGTCTCTACGTCGCCTCTGGCTTTGGCGTTCTGTGTCAGCAAATGCTTCGCAACCTTGTCAAAGATTTCCTGTCTCGTCATCTTCTTTTTCATGGTCCAACCTTTTCCAAATGTCTCCATAGCCCATGTTCTTCAACATAGCTCTTGATATCCATGTTGTATCCGTGCTTGTGCCAGATGGCAAACAAAAGCATCGTAAGTGTTGCGGACTCATAGCCTGTCATGTCCCTTAATGGTTTGATGATGTAATCAACCTTATCGATCACCAAAATAATTCTCACCGGGGTGAGAGGAGCCATACCTGTCATGTTCATAATTGTTCTTTATAGTCCTATTCGGTTATAGCACTATCTAATGCTCTTAGAAGTGCCTCAAGCGTTTCACTCAATGTCCTGACATGTTCAACTAGTGATACATCACCGGGCTCTTCACCCAAGGCTGTCCGTTCGCGCCTTAATTTAGCTGCTCGACCAATATATGTGTACTCAATATCATCCATATCAGGCTCTCAAAGCTTTACCTTGCTCAGTCCGATCTTTCAAGCCCATCTTTTTCCATCAGATAGGCAACTGCTTCTACCAGCGTCAACATAATAGAATAAAGGGCTAGGTCATCGCCAATCATAGTCGCCCGGTTCTTTTCCAAATACATTTGAGCGATTTGTAAAACCATCTTCAATGTTTCCGGACTCGTACGGTTCATGTTCACCCCTTTTGTCAGTAACCACGCCATCTCTTGTTTATTCACTTGGTTTCTCCAGGCAAGCACAGTCAATGACTTTATAACCTCGTATGTCATATTCTGGAAAGTATGTTTGACCAGCGTTCAATTTATTAGCAAGCGCACAGGCATCTTCGGAATTCTCAAACTTGAGATTTACATCCCATCGAGAACAAGTATAAACCATTCCATCAACGGTGAAAAAAATATTACCCCCCGAGTCAATTGTTCCAGAAGTAAACTCCTTTTCGACATAAAACGCACCATAAGATCTAACAACCCTAAACTTAGGCACGAAAGGTGTTGATTCTATTTCCTTTTTCTTGAACGGACCACGCAGATCACACCATTCAATGATTTTAATTATTATTTCCAACATTTTTACACCCTTTTAAATATCATTTCCTATTCTTCCTGACCTTCTCCCGTTGTTTAACATACCTAGTCATGTAGTTGCAACCTTCATTAGCAACTCGCAACTACAGTTTCATCCTTATAAAACTCTTTCTCTCCATTCATTACAAAATCAGCGAGGCGCTCCAACGCGTAGTCGGCGTGGATCGAGTGTGTGCGATTCGACGCCTTTTCTACCCAAACTCCAAACCAACCCTTTTTCCAAATCTTATAAGTAACCTGATCACACCAATCATAACGCTTGGTGAGACGATAATGACCTTTTTGACAATAATATTGACAAACAATCAGCGTTGTTTCGTCATGAAGGGTTGCGGCTGTTTTTGCAAGACAGAATTCTTTAAAGATATTCATAATTTGTTTTTCGTCAACACTAGAAACCATATACTCACCATTACAACGAAGCTTGTATATGTACAGATTATATTCACGAATCAACATACATTTTTGCACAGTATAGATCATACACCTTCTCCATGTCGCAAATACTTTATCTGGTTCGCACCGTCCCACCAATACCAATCACCACATGATGTGCATTGAAGGTTCTCACAAGCGCCAGCGCTTGGACCTTGCAACCAACCATGCACCGGACCATAACAACAAGTAGGACAAGCAAGTTGACCATGGTCATAAAATGCTTGATGAGGTTGTTCTCTCCATTTTCTCCATTCCACACCACAACCACATGTATCATCGTGATGGGCGTGTATTGCTTCACTATCTCCAGCCATATTATTTCACTCCTTTTTTAGCCTTAACCAATTCGCACGTGCATGGGTCACAAGTTGGACAAACATCGAACCCATGATCACATTCTACAGGAATGGAACAAGTGGCTGCAAGTCGAAACTGACAACCATCCAAGTGATTTTCAAGAATTGAACAAACACAAGCAAAATGTCCGCAGTGAGAACAGGATATACTAAATCTGTAGGTCATGACTTACCATCCTTGAGAATTGTTTCAACGATATTCAACAGTCGTCCCATAACAATGGTTACATATAGTAGGTCCGATGCTCGGACTTCAGGAATATGATCTATCTTAATACGAAAAGATGACTTCAGGTGTTCCAGATCAATCCGAAGATAATCTAAATCTCTAAGTAGATCAGTTTGTTTAATTGGACTCATTTCACTTCCTTTTTGCCATTACAAATAGGACATACACCAGTTCGGGGAATGTCCATACGTTCACCTTCCATTCCTTCTTCACCTATCTCCATAGCCTGAGCGTGAGTAACAAACTTCACGTCAATCCAATCGAAGATGCCAGTTCCATCACATGCGTAACATTGTCTCATAGATCAGGTTTTGCAATAATCTTTTGTGTTTTTGCGTCCATAACCCATAAATGACCATTGCGGTCAATAAGAGACCTAAAGGTTCCTTCGAAATTATCATTAAGCCTATCGTCTATTAGACGTAAGGAAAGTAAAGTTACTGGTTGACCGAAAAATGGCGAGATCACATAAGCCAGACCGTCATTAGTTAATTCTCTCTTCATACAGTTTCCTTTTACATTGTACTCCATTCTAATGAATCTAGTCTACCACAGAAAAACAACCAATGTCAACCCCAACTGGAATAAATATCATGTGTCACTATATTCCAGTAGTGACCATTTTGAGGATAAAAACTATGTCACAGATATTCTGCACAGGGGCATACACTGAACTATCAATTAATGACCCGCAATATTTTCTAGGTCCATGTAACATCATGTATAGTGAATTCGGAGCATTAGTTGTCAGCGAAGTTATAGTAAAAAATATTAGCGCACAACCAATCGGAGTTACTCTTTCGCCTTGGTATGCCATGAACCTAGCACCTACCGCACAAGTTGGAAGCAACTACATACAACCACCACAAGCAGGCATGTTTACAGTTATCGTTGAAGACGGTGCTGTAAGCAGTGGCACCATTCTTGAAATTTTTACTTTCTTTGTTGGTGTCGCATCCGCTCTTGATTATGTTGATGCTGCAAGCACAATGCTTGACGATGGAATTGCTAACGGTGACGTAACATTCCACGAAAATCAACTTGTCGCGAGACTTAGAAACGCAATTCGTCATATCGACGCTGGTCGTACGCAACAAGCAGCAAACCAACTACAAAGCTTTATTGATGAAGTTAATTCTCAATTAGCTAACAATCAAATAAATCAAATTATAGGAGCTAATCTAGTAGACCTTGCTAACAAAACCCTAATTCTACTATAATTCAATATCATATTAACAAAAAGCCGCCCGAAGGCGGTTTTTTGTTTTAATTGTGAGTAAATTCTTTGGTGTCAATTACATTGTAGGTGCATCAAGGCATAAAAATACCTTTGACCGGTAGATTCATTTTATCAGCGTTCATCTTCGGAAAGATGTAAATCGATATAATTGGTGATACAATTTTGTCCTGGGATATCAAAAATTTTTGTAGCTAAAAATTTTTTGGAGGAGTCCCAACTTTTAAAAAAGGGGGATATCAATATTATACTTGCATCTCTTTTTTACGAAACGCAGCAATAGCACAACCAACACAACACCGGAAGTAACCCATCGGATTAGAACTTTTTTCTGGATCGAAATGTTGCCACATTCGCTGTAAAGAATCCAAAGCATATTCTTGTCGTGGCTTCTTCCATTCATCCGTGAAATGTTCAAACTTCTTCAGATTTATGAACTGATCACAAATTTGAAAAAACATATTACCTAATTCTTCTGACATCTGTCCAGAATTTCGGCAAGATTTGATTTCAATAAGTAGCTCTTCATTAGTTGGTAGTGTAAACATTTGGGTATAATTTTTTAATTTTGTGGGAGTCCCATATTTTAAAAGGCGGGTTAATTATGTAGGAATGTGGTCGAATTATTTGAGATTTTTCTTTTTGCATCGGATCGATTTTTTCGATCCTCAAATTCCATTTTGTGATTTTTCTTTTTGCATCGGATCGATTTTTTCGATCCTCAAATTCCATTTTGTGATTTTGATTACTGCAACCCCTTTTTATAAGGGCGGGGGGGTCTAGAATAAAAATTATAAAACAGAGTGGTCACCCCTCAAAACATTTTTAGGAATTCGTCTAGCGTTCCAGGCTGGCGGGGGTAGCCCCCACGTCTAGCCTATGGTATACTACATGCCTAGATACATTCCTCCACTACATCGTTAACCTTGTCAAGCGCAGCCTTGCGTGTGCCGGCGCACCCCTCACGCTCATTGTACTCACCTACCTTGACGTTCCAATACCATACACCATCAGTCTCAGCATACCTGATAGATGTAGTGATCGTATCGAACTGTGAACTCCTCATCTCTCTTCCCTCGCTTAGTGTGAGAATATTATACTACTATACCTCACACTTGTCAAGCCTTGCGCTTAGCCAATACTCTCCAGCTTGGCAAGCGCTTGACGAGATGCACGGCATAGCCTACACTCACAAGCTCGCTCACCAATCGCACGACATCCGCATCATAATAGTGCGCAGGCTTTGTGCTGGCATAGTAGGCGCGGCAGGCTTCACTGTGCTGCCCAACGTGAGCGTAACATACCAGCATGCCGGGGTTGGCTTCACCCTCGGGCACGAACGCAACAGGGTCGCCTGTCTCACAGTCGCGGCGGATGATGACGGTATCGGAGCGGGGTGTAACGTCGCACCAATGCGCTATCAGGTAAGGCACCCGCGCGACAGGATCGTTAGCAAACCAATATGTGCCATAGCCTCGCGAACTCGATCCGCTAGACTTTTTGACGAAGAGCGAACTATCGGCGTGGTGGGGGAAAAGCGTGAAGTACGCGCCTACGGGAATGTCAGAGAACTGTGTCATCGGTCTGTTGATCCACTAAGTATTCCTGATCGGCGGGGTTTGTGCCATCACACTGCGCGTAAAGCTTGCGTCCTGCCTTTGGGTCACCTTCGGTCGTAAGGTACGCTTGCACCAGAATCTCAGTACGGCGAGCATCGCCTACCACGTTCGGCTCCACATGCTCGGGTAGTATCTGCCAGATTGACACGGTCGCAGGCGCATCCTTGCCTTTGAAAAAGTGCTCGACGTGTAGCATGAGAGATTTTCTCATGCTACAGCCACTCGTCGCAGTCTTGCGGTTGTGTGACCGGACACAACCCGATACCCCAAGGGGTACAGAGCAAAGCTTGCAAGCGTTGTTCCAATTCAGCTTGCTCCTTTGCTAGTACGGGAAACAAAATCGCGAGAAGCACAGGATGCGCTGGTATTCCTTTGATTTCCACCATTTGCTCTTCCCTCTCTCAGTATGGTATTATTATACTTGAATTCGCTGAACTTGTCAAGAGGAAAGGTTGCCAACCTTTGCGTTACATTCTGCGACTTGCACATCCCAGCGTTTTTGCTCATTGTACACAATCCGGGCGATCATCCGGCGCACCTTGGCAATCCGTTTGTGATAGAGTGTCGTACCAAGTCGATCAAAGGCACGGTCATGCTTGCGTCCAGCGGTGGCTGCAAATCGGACGGCACTCCACGTCCAAAAAAATTTGAACCAACGATATTCAAGCTCAGTCATGAGACCTTGCCGATAGTGATACTCAGCAACCTCATAGGTCTTACCGGACAGAGCAGCCTTTTCCATATCGGAACGCTGGCGGTTGCGAACCATTACAGGCGTTGCTGGCATCACGTTATCCATACCTTTTTACTCCCTCAATCGACTATGGGATAATTATAAAGATATTCACCCCGCTTGTCAAGGATTATTCCTTGTCGTATCCGTCAAACCACGGTCCCATCTTGCGCGTGCGGGCGCGTCCTGCGGCTTTCTGGCAGGTTCGGCTCGACGTTTCCGGATCGCGGCAATATTCCTGTGCTTCGGCGAGCGTCAAACCACGAGCGATTACGCGATGCCCGTAAGTGTTCTGATACGAGCGAACGATTTTGTACATTATGCGCGTTCCAGCGTCACGGTCCGCCCAACGGTAACGTAAGCGCTCCCGTCGAAAGCATCTTCCGTTACCCATACGCTCGACCCTTTACGCTTCGGGCAACCCTGATCGATCCAGCCCTTGACAGCTTCCGAGAAACTGTTAAATACCCCTTCGGCTGGGTAGACGGTGAAAATGTTCGGGCGCTTTTCCATGTTTGCCTTGTCTCGATTCAGTATGGTATTATTTTAGCTGAATTCGGGGCTTGTGTCAAGCACTCTGAGCAACGGGAAAAGAGTTTGCAAAACTTCGACCGCATTGGTAAGCTCATACTCGCGTTCGGGATCACAGCAGCATTGGACCACGTAGTTTAACGTTGCTGTCACAAGGATTTCACCTGTGTCAACGTCGGCGAGATGCGCGTATGTGATATGCTTGCGGGCGGGTTGTCTGCCCTTGTGGATACCACCAATCTTGACTTTTCTCATCGCGTTCTCCAGTGTATGAGAATATTATAAACGAAAAGGGGCTTGGTGTCAAGCCCCTTGTATCCTCAGACTTTTGTGATACACTCGGGTCCGAAACCTGAAGCAATAGAACCGGGCACGGTCAGAGTGCGACCACAACGACCACAACGCCCCTCATGCCAGAATTCTGCTTGACGAGTCAAAGCAGCGTCGCTGCCTGCGTTCAGATGCTTGAGGAACCATGACAGCAGCAGCATGCTCGGTGCAGTCGCTTTGATGGTAGACTCGCGTCCGAGATGAAAAGCGTATCCCATTGCGTTGATCCAAATTGTACCCGCGAATGTGTAATCGCTGTCATTGTTCTGTCCCGATAGGATGCTAACCCAAATCGGGCGCGAACGGTTGGCTTCGACCTTCGGGCGGGAGAATTTGAACGTGTAGCGCGTGCCCGATTTTTTGCTGACGATTGTCACGGTCGCGTTGCCAGCTTCGAGGAATTTAACAATGTCAGCACGATCTTCGAGTTGACCACGCATCGCATGCGCGGTATGATCGGCGGGATCAGCAACAGCATTGTAACGAATGTCACGCCCGACAGCGGGTGCAACTGTGAAAGGAAGGTCATTCGGCATTTCGAGGATGGCGGTCATTGCGGTCATCTCTGCTTTCCTTTGTTCGTTCACCATGGAAAGCATTATAGCAAAGATATTCCCGCCCGTCAAGGATTATCTTGAGGGCATGAAAAAATCCCTCGGAATTCCGCGCCGCTTTCTGCGGTGTATCCGAGGGGTAAAACTGTTAAATCAGAAGCTCGGGTCGCGGTAGGCTCGACGGTAGTCAACGATCACGGGCGTTCCGGTATTGTGATACCGATTCAGCCCTTTGTCCAGCACGCGGCGCGAAAGCTTGGCGGTTCTCTCATGCGCGCCCGGAACCGTCGTGTATTCATACACTTGATGCTCGGACATGACCGAACCTTCGATCATGTTGCACTCATCGTGCGTATAGCGGAATTCCTTGAGACTCGGCGAAACCCAGGTAATCGTTCCCGCGTAGCGGTCCGATCCTACGATTTCGGTGCAACCCATTCCGACCACTGGCAGCGGTCCGACTTCTTTGCTCATGCTTGACTCCTCTCAGTTGACAGAAGTATTATAGCAAAGATATTCGGGCGCGTCAAGCTAATTCGGGGTAGGATTGCACCCTACGAAGCGGGCATAGGTCACAATCTGGTTGATGTAATCGTGGTATTCGGCACAGTTGATTGTCAAGTGCGGCACACCACGCAGTCCGAGAATGTAAAAAGCATGGTCAACGATTGCCTTTGCGTCGCTCAGTCCAAGACCAGTCGCGCGGCGCGTTTCTTTGACGGCGTCAATCAGGTGATCGGCGCGCACATGTCCAACCACGGTGCGAATCCATTGCGGGGTTTTCGCAACATCGGTCAGATAGTGCAATTCGATGAAAAGCGCGGGGTTCGACTTCGCAAGAGCGAGCGCGATTGCCCTGAAATTCGGCTCACCCCAGCCGAGGATTTCGATGGTTTCGATGTAGTTTCGCATTTGTTTGTTTCCTTTCCGCAGTTGATGGTGCTATTCTAGCAAAGATATTGGAGCGCGTCAAGCACTAAACGAAATACCAACGGGCTAAGTCGTCCATCGTCAAAGTGCCGGTCGCGAAGCAACAACTGTTAAATCGTGACACGGGTGAATCGATTTGTGCTACGATAAACCTTTGGGTGGAAGTGAGCATCATTTGCGGAAATCCTCGCTGGTACGGTTGGCGGCAACGCGGCGCTTGCTCTTGACTCGGTTACTCATGTGAAGTAGTATGCGCCTTTTCTTTTATTTAGTCAAGCGGTACTTTCTTCACGTTCTCGCGGTCCGCTTGAAAAATACCGTATACTGTACGGAACTTGCGCGCTCCAGCATTTTCCGCTTCGATCAGCAAGCGGCGCGGTATGCTCGAAAAGCGCTCTATGGTGCCGTTGGCGTTTATGCGAAAGGTTCCAGTACGACGGCAAGAATCGGTGCCTACCATTGTCCAAACGCTACCCGTAATCGAGCCATCGTCGTGCTCTTTACGGGACGCTTCCCAAAAGCCTGCATTGGGGTTTCCGTTCAGGACGAGACCATTGGACGTTACGCTGCCCAGTTTTTTCTGGATTTCGGTAATCGCGTCCAAGGTGAAATTTGCAGCGGCAGAGCAGGACCAACCCATTTGTGTACTCCTCTCGACTCAATGAAACCATTATACTCGCATTAAAATTAAAATGCAAGCTTGACATGATAAAAATAATAGGATAGAATGCGCCTATTATGAAATTTGCTCAATTAGTACGTGTCCAATGGTTAGGCGAATTAGTCGCAGCGCGGATTGTCGCGAAGCATGAGCGAGATAAGCGTTACGCTAATGTGGTTATCGTCGGATACACGCACGAGGTAGTGTTGCCAGTAACAGATATTTTCTCAAAGGGTTGACAATGTCATACAAAACTGAAGTAATTGCGGACGCGAGCGGGAAATGGACCGGCAACGCGCTATGCTTTGCAACATACGAGGAAGCCAAAGCGTACGTTGCCGATCTATTCTCGCGCTGGACGATGGTCACAAAAACTCGCGTGGTCGAATCCACTGAGCCCGTCAACTATCATTGGGTCAACGGAAAGCTCGAAAGGATTGACAATGTCCCTTGCTGATGCATTCGCACCTGTCGAGGCGCGCTATCGGGCGCAACTGATGTATGCAACCTGGGGGCATTTGTACCCAAAACCGGGGCATCGCTACAAAGGTAAAATCATGTTTGTCATTGCCTCATATGGTGGTGACAATTGCATCCTGGCAGCGGATTGGGGTACGTTACCCGACTCGCCCGATTTGTACGATACCATGATGCAGGTTTTTGACAAGCCACAAATCAAGTCGCGCTCGAAGAACGCGATTTTTGGTGAAGTCAGGCGTGACGTGTTCGAGTGGGAAGGCGAGTTGATTTGTTACAAGAATGGCAAATGTCGCCTGAGCCAAGGTAAGATTTGCACGATTCTTAAAACGGAGTACTAGTAATATGAAGTACGAAACCATCAAAGAACAAGTCGCCCGCGAGGTCTTTAGTGCTATCGAGCGGGGTGGTATGTATGGCGTGGGTGGAGCAAACCCATATGAGGCAGCAGTCGCCGCAATGTTCAATGCGATTGCAGAGCGCCAGAGTTTCGATGTATCCCTCAAGGAACTCGCAGGAAAAGCCCACAACGTAGTTATGGATTGGGATGTCCGCATGGTAGGTAAATTGCGTGATCTGTTTCCCGGCTTCTTTCCGAAATCCTTGAGTAAGGGCAAATTGGTTGCCGAGTATGACGAAGCTGGGGATTGGGTGGTATTCGTCGCTTGACAAGAACAAAGTTTACTAGTAAACTGGTGTTGTGAGTGACGTATGCTCCGGGATTAAGGGCAGAAGTACATAGGACCGAAACCGCCAAGAAGCTCACTCTTTTTTCTCACAAGGATACAATGAAACACTTCAACAAAAAGATGTGGTTAGGTGGTGGATTCTCGGGACGCATGGCAAGCCGCCGTGTTCGTAGGTCTCTCGCAAAGAAAGCAGCACACGCAAGACTTTGTAACGATATCAATTGACACAAACAAAGTTTACTAGTATAATTCTTTTATGGTATCGGGAACCAGTGGAGAGGTATCGACCTTCGGTCGAAGCGCATGGCGCTATGGAGCAACAGGATGTTAAAGAGAATAGGACAAGGGGCACCGATTTAATTGTGCTCGGCGCCTTGACCTTATTAAACGATGCCGGGAGCGCAATGCCCCCGATTCCCTTTGGCTAGGTGATCGATTTGTTAACAAAGAGAGCCAACCCTTTGTCTTTTGTCGATCCATACTACATCGGTGTTCTGCTTTCGAGGCTCTGTGCGGTTTCGGCGTCCCTACTTCGCGCCATCGTTCCTCAATCACATTAACTACATTGTACCTGTTTTGAACTTACTTGTCAAGACGATCAAGCAATTCGCTGTACTCGGCTTCGATCAGTGCCGTGAATTTGTGATATACTTCGTTCTGAAGCGGAGTGAGCGTATCGAGTGGCTTTTCAGCGAGGAAGCTATGCTTGGCAGGATCATAGACACCCAGCTTGTAATCCTTTTCGAGATGGGTGGCAATGAGAAGCGAATCCTTCAGCGACAACCCTGATGCATTGCGGATGACTTTGATCGCACTGATTTTGCCGTCATCGAAAAGATAGGCGATAGCTTCGCGCATCCATTGAGGAGCATGCGGAAGTTTACACTTCGGTGTCAGATTGTCCTCGATCAAGGCGCGCAAATAATCGGCAGCATCGTACATGCCGCAACGATTGGCGACCATGCGCAAATCTTGTAGTTGATCCATCAACGAATCTTGGCGCTGTGGTTGTTGAGCGAGAATTGATTTGATATCGATCATGTTTTAGTATCCAGTGTTATTTTCTATGTATGAGGACTATACGCTAATATCTTTATCATGTCAAGCTTGACTTTCGTAAACTTAATCTGTATACTCTCTATATCAACTGAGGAAAGCTATGAAAATACTCACCAAGGAAATTCGGACCCGCCTCGAACATAATGGTCTGGCGCGGTTACCTGCCGATCAAGTCAAGCCTGTTCTCAAGCTCTTCAATCCGATGGGTGCAGCTACTTGGCTGTTCACCGAGTTGGATGCCGATGGTGACACCCTTTACGGTCTGTGCGACTTGGGTATGGGTGAGCCTGAGTTGGGCAATGCGTCACTGTCCGAAATCACGAGCGTCAAGCTTCGCTTCGGTCTCAAGATCGAGCGCGACATGTGGTTCAAGGCAACCAAGTCGCTGCAAGAGTACGCCGATGATGCGTACGCGATAGGTAGGATTGACGCATGATGCAGCAGCTTTTCCTTTTGCTTGGGTTCGGCACGGTTGTCCGTGTTGATCTCCAGCCGTATCAATACCATATCTGGATGCTCAACAATCCAGTCGCTAACGAAGATTTCCCGAAGGAATAACATGAAACCTGTATTTTACGCAGAGCCCGCGCATCTCACTGATGACTCGGACGTTTATAACGTCTTTGTTGCGTGGGAATTCGCGATCTTACGGGGTCAGGCTATTCGTTCTCGCGGCTTCGACCCCCAACACATTCACAGTGCCGTATCAGCCGATGAGGCTTGCGCGCTCGTGATCGCTCTGAACGAAGCAGTTGAAAGTGTGTTAGGAAAGTAAATGCCATATCCCGGTAAGGTCTCATACAAAGAATTTACAGATGCTTATCGCGAATGGGACGAGCACGTAGAAGGCATGGATCAAGACGAGAGGGAGAGCGCATTTAAGATGCTGGGCTTGCTCTATATCAATTTCCAGTCCGATGCAGTCCACGAGGAAGTAAACGTTAAATTTCTGTTTTTCAAAGCGTCCGAGGATTTTTGGACTTATTCAATGAGGCTTGTATGATTAAGATGAATCCGAACGCAATGACCGATCAGGAGATCATTCAGCAATATCGAGGGCTTCTCGGGCAAATCGCGACAATCGAAAAGGTTGGGCGGGCTATTGTAGGCGATGCAATCAAAGAAAAACTCGCTACTCTCAAGCAAGCGATGGATGATAGGGGCTTGACTTAAACAAAGTTATCGAGTATAATTATTTATATTCGATGCCATCAGGTGGTAGTGGGGAGGTATCGATTCTAACTTTCCCGTTCCTAAAGTACGGGAAAGTTAAAGAATTTCCCCATTTAAAACCGATTCAATCTTCACATTCGCAATCTTCACATCCGCAATAAACTACATCGCGCGTGTCCGACCAGACCCACATATAATGATTGCACTCAATGCACCGTACATATAGAGATTGTTTGTAACGCATGTTTTGTATCTTTTTCAAATTTCCCGGTGCGTGATTACTGCGATGCCTTTCGGGTCAACGAGAATAACCACGGTGTAGGTCTTCGGAGCATGGCGCAGCAAGAAGGCGGGGATAACGTAGTCATCCTCGGGACGCACCCACGAAGCACACAGCAGTTGCTGTAAACGCGCGGACATGTCTTGATTCTGTTCTCCCGCGAGCGCTTCGCGCTGCGCTTGCTCTTCGAGGTCGATAGACTCATAGCCGTATTTATCTTGCAGCATGGCGTCACTCACGACCTTGCCACTACCAATCGACGGCTTCACCTGGAAAAATGTTGCCCAGCTATCGGGCTTCGACTGGATCTCACGAGCGTGTCTTGCAGCGTCGAGCGCATTGGCAGCGTCGATATCCAACGTCCAAACGACATGAAAACTTTTGAGTTCTTCTGCCATGATAGTTAGTCCTTGTTAATGAGAAACGGTGCAGGTATAATACCCGCACCGTTGAATTCTGTCAAGATATTCCGCTTCGATTAGACAGCGGCGGACTGTTCGGCAACCTGAGAGGTTTCGACAGCCACGGCGGCTTCGACAGTGGCGACAGGCGCCACGTATTCCTTGACGCTGGAACCCAGGAAGGCGGCGGCGCCTTCGGTCAGTGTGTAAATCGTGCTGGGCTTGCCGCGCTTGCCCGCAACCTTGTCGGTCTTGGTTGTAGTGGCGAAACCACGTTCGGCGAGGAAGCGCAGGAAACCATACGCAACGGGCTTCTCGACGCTGTTTGCTTCGGAAAACTGATCGACGGTGAAATTCATGTTAAACTCCTTAAAGGGTTAGACTACAATGTGTTTAGGGGAACCTTTTCCACCTAACGCAACCATATTATCAGAAATGGCTGCATTAAGCAATACTATTCGAAGAATTCTTTTATCTGACTCCAGTCGTAGTAAGTGTCATTAATTGTCAAACCCGACTCGATGTCTCGGAGAAAGTCAGCGAATTGTGAAAACTCATCGGTCTCGATTGCGACCTTGAGGATTTCCATGTCGTCCTTGACGGGCAACTGAAGGTAATTGTAATATGCCTTGTCATACTCATCCGAGACTCGAAAGCCATAGGACTCGCCCGAACAGTCAACGAACGTGGTCGATAGAAGAAAGACTCGATTTGACATTATTTCACCCTCCGAAGTCTGCGATACTCGGCGACAATCTTGCCGTTCTTCTTACTATAGAACGGAACGCCTGATACAATCCAGTAACAAATCAGCAAGAAGCCTAGCCCAATGATACAAGCCAGCACGATCAGGACGAAAGTGAGGTAGAAAGCAGCAACCACCACTAGGGCGATTGCTACAATGAATTTGAGAAAGGTTTTCATGCTTGCGGTCCCACGATGCCAGAAGCCTTGTAGATATGACGGTCGCCCATCCACAGCGCGTAAATGCTGGTGAGTTTCCACGTCCGAACCTTAACCTCTTGCTCCAGTTCTTGGCGGGCGTTCGGGCGATACGGTGGCATGAATTCCTTGAGGCTTTCCCACGGAACATAGTTCCCATGCAAATCGATGTAGGTAGGCGATGCGTCGCGCTCCAGGACGATGGTTTGCAGGTACAACGCACCCTTGTTTTCGATCACGGCAGCGCTCGCATGCTCACCCCATTGCAAGGGCTTTGCTTCAAAATCGGTCGCAGAGCCTTCAGCATCGCGGGCGTCATTCACCTTGTTTTCGTAATTGTTGTTGACTTCCACCTTGAGTTTCTGGACCTTACGAGTCCCGATGAAAGGGTTGCCAGTCTTGCGCATCTTGACTTCGGTCACGGCGACAATGGTCGCAACCTGAGCCGAGCGCAGGGACATGAGGAAGGGAACCAACTGCTCGATTGTGGTAAAACGCGG
>Ga0210377_10002031_pt1 | contig 18009 bp, 17 predicted proteins | sample PLM4_65_b1redo_FD_155480 | JGI IMG/M metagenome (GOLD analysis project Ga0210377, IMG submission 155480) | Groundwater sediment microbial communities from an aquifer in East River, Colorado, USA - PLM4_65_b1 redo | ecosystem: Environmental > Terrestrial > Soil > Riparian zone | place: USA: East...
CCGACGTCAATTATGTGAGCGATCGAGTCATCCAGCGAGAGTTCGCAGAGACCCCCTCCGAGCTGAGGACCGCGAACCTCGCAAGCTCCAGGGTCTTCATGACCCAACTTTGGCAGAATTATGGCCTGCAGTTATTGGTGGAGGATACCAAAGCCCTCACGGAAACAAGCGACAGCAGGTTTCGGCGCCTGCCCGAGTTGAGCTTCTCGGCCTTTCCTCAGCGATTGTTTGGGTCGCCTGTCCTCTTCGAGATGGACGCGTCCGGCACCTATCTGGAGCGCAACGAGGTTCCGGACGGTGGCCGGGCCGATCTCTTTCCGAAAGTCTCGGCCCCTTGGCGGCTGCTCCCCTGGATGACCATGACCCCCTCGGTAGGCGTTCGGGAGACCGCCTACACGAAGCGTGGGGATGGGGGGGAGGGTGGAGCGACGCGTGAGCTCTTTGAGGCTCGCAACTCGCTGGAGGCTCGCTTCTATCGAAGTCTTCAGGTCGGGGGTGAGCGCGTCGAGCGGCTAGTCCACCTCGTGGAGCCGCGCGTGAATTACTGGTATATCAACCCGATCGATCAGCAAGAGCTTCCACAGTTTGATCGTGTCGATTTCGTCAGCCCCCAGAATAGGGTCACCTACTCCCTCACCAACCGCCTCTTGGCCAAGATCAAGGAGACCGACGGTTCGATCAGGACCCACGAGGTCGCCTCCCTCTCGCTGAGCCAGAGTCTCAACCTGAACCCCCGAGAGCGAACCTTCTCCGATCTGTTTCTGAGCGCGCTGACTCCGGAGCGGATCGACCAAGCGGTCCGTGAGGAGTCGGCCCGACCCCTGGGGAACGGGTTCTCTCAGGCGCAAGAGCGCCGCCTCTCAAACCTGGTAGCCGCCATCCGCGCCTCGCCCTTCCGAAACCTGGCCTTCCAAGGGGTCGCGGCCATCAACACTGAATCGGATCGGGTCGATGGGATCGAGGCCGGAGTCCGGTTCACCTATCCGGAATACGGTTGGGTGGAGATGGCCCACAGCTTCATCCGTGGTGGGGAGACGGCGGGGCTCCTCGGGCCCTTCCAGGATCGAGAGACCTCTGGGGTGGTTGGCCGGTTCCTCTTCACTCCGATCAAGAACCTCGCCATCAACTACCTGGGACGCTATGATTCCCTTAGGGAACGGAACCTGGAGAACAATGTGGTCGTGACCTACAGCACCTGCTGCTGGCTGATGGGAATCCAGTATGTCAATCGTGAGGTGATCCCGGGGGTCAGAGGATCGGAAGACAGCATCAGCTTCTTCTTCGAACTGCTGACCGGAGGCGCGCCCGCGCCTCCGGAACGAGGGGCGCGAGAGCTCATGCGGCGCTGACAGCAGTTGACGGGGAGTGGCGGCGCAAGTAGAATGAAGATGGTTCGCATCGGAAGGCGGTAGCCGCACAACATCGCGCCTTCGAGGAGGAGCCATGTACTACCCGGTGTTTCGCCCAAGGCGCCTGCGCCAAAATGACACCTTTCGCCGGCTGGTTCGAGAGACCCACCTCAACATCGATGATCTGATCCAGCCCCTCTTTGTCGTGCACGGACGTGGCGTACGCCAGGAGATCGCTTCCATGCCCGGTTGCTTCCATCTGTCGGTAGACGAACTGGCCAAGGAGGCGAAGGAGGTGGCCGCGACGGGCATCCCCGGGATCATCCTGTTTGGCTTGCCGGCTGCCAAGGATGCGGCTGGATCGGAGGCGTACGCTGAAGACGGGATCATCCAGCAGGCGGTCAGAGCGGTCAAGGATACTGTGTCCGACCTGTTGGTAATGACGGACGTCTGCTTGTGCGAGTACACCAGTCATGGCCACTGCGGCGTTGTGGAGCGGGGCCAGGTGAAGAACGACCCCACCCTGGAGTTGCTGGCCAGGACGGCGCTGTCACACGCCGAGGCCGGCGCTGACTTGGTCGCGCCCTCGGACATGATGGACGGGCGGGTGGCTGCCATCCGGGAGGCGCTCGACGAGGAGGGGTTCGTGGAGATTCCGATCATGGCTTATTCGGCCAAGTACGCCAGCGCCTTCTATGGCCCGTTCCGCGAGGCGGCCGAGTCGGCCCCCCAGTTTGGGGATCGTCGCTCGTATCAGATGGATCCGGCCAACGGCGACGAGGCGCTCCGGGAGGTTGGGCTCGACTTGGAGGAGGGGGCGGACATCGTGATGGTGAAGCCGGCCCTTCCCTACCTGGATATCGTGTGGCGGGTGAAGCAGGAGTTCGGCGGGCCGGTGGCGGCCTACAACGTCAGCGGGGAATACGCCATGCTGAAGGCTGCCGGGCGGCTCGGCTGGATCGATGAGGAACGCGTGCTGATGGAGTCCCTCACGTCCATCAAGCGGGCCGGCGCAGACCTGATCCTGACCTATTCGGCGAAAGAGGCGGCGCGCCTGCTGGAGAACAGACCGTGATCGCTCCTCGCTCGAAAGCCCTGTTCGAGGAGGCGAAGCGACTCCTGCCCGGGGGCGTCAATAGCCCCGTGCGGGCGTTCCGGGCGGTAGGCGGGGATCCGCTGGTGATCGAGCGAGCCTCGGGGTGCCGTCTGTACGATGTCGATGGGAATGCCTACATCGACTATGTCGGCTCCTGGGGGCCGATGATCGTCGGCCATGCCCATCCCGCCGTGGTGAAAGCAATCCAGGAGGCGGCCGGGCTGGGGGTGAGCTATGGCGCGCCCACCCCCTGGGAGACGGAACTGGCCGGGATGGTGGTCGAGGCGATCCCCTCGATCGAGATGGTCCGTTTCGTCAACTCCGGCACCGAGGCGACGATGAGCGCCATTCGGCTGGCCCGGGGCGTCACGGGGCGCGACCGGATCGTGAAGTTCGAGGGGTGCTACCATGGGCACGCTGACAGCCTGCTGGTCAAGGCCGGCTCCGGCGCCATGACCTTCGGTGTTCCGGATAGCCTGGGTGTGCCGGCCGACCTCGCGCGTCAGACGATATCCCTTCCCTATAACGACAGCGACGCTGTTCGCGCAGCCTTCCAGTCGATCGGAAAGGAGATCGCCTGTCTGATCGTGGAGCCGGTGGCGGGCAACATGGGTGTTGTCCCCCCGAAACTTGGTTTCCTGGAGGCGTTGCGAGAGGTCACCGCCGCTCATGGATCGCTGTTGATCTTCGACGAGGTGATGACCGGGTTCCGCCTTGGCCGGGGCGGGGCCCAGGCCCTGTACCGTATCCGGCCGGACCTCACCTGCCTCGGGAAGATCATCGGCGGGGGCCTGCCGGTGGGGGCCTATGGTGGTGCGCGGTGGATCATGGAGCAGGTGGCGCCTCTTGGAAAGGTCTATCAAGCCGGGACCCTCTCCGGCAACCCGCTTGCGATGAGGGCGGGGATAGAGACCCTTCGCCTCCTCGAGGACCCCGGACTCTATGAGCGGCTCGAGGCGAGAGGGAAGCAGTTGGAAGAAGGGCTGCGCGAACTGGCGGCACAGTCTGGCATCACACTTCAGTGCCAGCGGGTCGGTTCGATGTTCACCCCGTTCTTCACGAAGAATGCGGTCTTCGACTACCAGAGCGCTCGCGCTGCCGACACCGATCGATACGCCGACTTCTTCAGGGCCATGCTCGAGGCCGGCATCTACCTCGCCCCATCCCAGTTCGAGGCAGGCTTCCTCTCCGATGCCCACTCCGCCGCTGACATCGAGACGACCCTCGTCGCGGCAAAGGCCGCCTTCGCCGCACTGCGTGGCCGGGTAGCGGCTCTTCCCGTCGAATCTCTCACGTGATGACGAGCGAGCGACACCACATGTGTGGGGGAAGAGACCAGGCCGCGCCCGGCTAGGGAGGGGATCGGCCGGTGGCTGCTCCGCGCAACACCAGGTCCGGTAAGCTGGTCATTCCGAGACGGCTGCCGAAGGGCCGCGTCCCCATTCGGCCCACGAAGGTGGAGACGCCGAAGACGCGCTATGACCGACGAAGGGGAAAGCGGGAGGCCGATCGGGTGGTGCGGGACGAGAATAAGACCGGCGGCGGGTGAGGTCGCAGCGGGCACGAGCGGTTGGGTCATGGCGCCGCGGCGCCGAGGGAAGACCGATTCGGGCATGGTGGAGCGGACCCTGAACCTACAGATGAAAGGCACTGACCGGTGGCCAGCCTATCAGGATGTCGGTGGCTCCTGGCGCTGACCGCGGTCCTCGCCGCCGCGTTGGTCGTCGTCCACCTTGTCTTTCTCACTCAACTTGCGGTTCAGCCAGCCCCCGCCGCTTCTACCCACACAGCAGGCGTCGCCTTTGCGGCAGGCGTGGGAAGCACAGGTCCCCGAACCGGCCCGTCGAACTACCAGTCCCATTGCGCATCCTGCCACGGCGCTGGGGGGAAAGGCGACGGGTGGACCGCATGGCTGTATCGCCTCAAGATGCGGGACCTCACCGATGCAGCGTACGTGCAGACCCTCCGCGACGACTACATGTTCCAGATCATCAAACATGGCGGGGCCAGTCTCGGGAAACCGGGAATGCCCTCCTGGAGTCAGGAGCTCGATGACCGAGAGATCAGGGACCTAGTCGTCCACATTCGAAGCCTCGCGGCGCCGCCACAGCAACCGCAAGCCACTGGCTCATCGCGCTAGTGCCGTTCCAACTATTTACGCCAAAATGGTGAGGTTCGGGAAGGCGGCAGTTCTTAGCAGGACACGTATCAGAGATTAGCCCCAACACGTTGGAACGGCACTAGACGCTGCGCTTTTCCCTTGACAGATTTGAAGAGCGTATGCTACAAATTTCACGAAGTCGATTCGAGAAATGTAAAAGTCGGCTCCCGGAATGAGTCGGCAGATCCACAGCATGCCCTGAACGGGGCATTTTTCTTGTCATCGTCAGAATCATCGGCCTCGCTGTTCCCCACACGAGGCCACGCTTCAACGCACGTCTCGCCCGCGTCGGACCCGTACGACGAATGCAGGTGGTAGCATGGCGGCAGATTACGCATACGTTGGCGTGTTCTTGGTCGTTGGCCTGCTCTTCGTGGTGGTCAACGTCGATGTTCTCTCACGCCTGCTTCGCCCCAGTAACCCCCAACCGGAGAAGTCGAAGACGTACGAGTGCGGAGAGGACCCGATCGGCATCTCCTGGATCCGCGTTCACATTCGCTACTACCTGTATGCCCTGGTTTATGTCATCTTCGCCGTGGAAACGGTCTATCTGATTCCCTGGGCGGTTGTCTTCCGGGAGCTTGGCCTGTTTGCGTTTGTGGAGATGATGGTGTTCATCGCCATCCTCTTTGTCGGCTTCGCCTATGCCTGGAAGAAGGGGGCGCTGGAGTGGGTCGCATGACGCCCGAGGAGATCATCCAGACGATCATGTCGCAATTCGGCGAGGCCGTCAAGGCATCGGAGGTCAAGGGCGTCGAGGCCCGGATGGATGTCGATCGGGGAAAAAACTACGAGATTTTGCTCGCCCTGAAGGGGATGGGGTTCGATTACCTGAACTGTATCAGTTCCGTGGACCGGATCGCGAGCGGCGACCTTGAAGCGGTCTACAACCTCTCTTCCCTCAATGAGTCGGCCAAGGCCATGGTGAGGGTGAGGGTTCCAAGGGAGGACCCTGTCATCCGGAGCGTCGTGCCGATCTGGAGTGCGGCGAACTGGCACGAGCGGGAGGCCTTTGATCTCATGGGGATCCGCTTTGAAGGTCATCCCGACCTGCGTCGGATTCTGACCTCGGAGGATTGGGTCGGGCATCCCTTGCGCAAGGACTACCAGGACGAACGATTGGTTCCGTACGAGCCGGCGTAGCGGCCCGGCTCGGCGCATGCTTGACAGCGGGAACAGGAGCAGAGACGTGGAACAGACAGAGATCATCGAGCCGATCCAGGAAACGATGGAGGAGATGTACGTGAACATGGGGCCACAGCACCCCAGTACACACGGCGTTCTCCGCCTGATGTTGAAGCTGGACGGCGAGGTGGTCACAGAGATCACTCCGTACATCGGTTATCTGCACCGCTGTCACGAAAAGATCGGCGAGAACCGGATCTACACCCAGGTCATCCCGTATACCGATCGACTGGACTATCTCGCGTCGATGTACAATAACTTCGGATACGTCCTGACGGTCGAGCGCCTCATGGGGCTTCAGGTGCCGGAGCGGGCCGAGTACATGCGGGTGATCCTGGCGGAGATGCAGCGAATTGCCAGCCACCTGATCTGGATGGGTACCTTCGGCTTGGACCTGGGAAACTTCACGATCTTCATGTACTGCTTCCGCGAGCGGGAGAAGATCCTGGATCTGTTTGAATCGGTCTCCGGCCAGCGGCTGAATTATTCCTTCTACCGGATCGGCGGGATGCCGCTGGACCTTCCGGACTCGTTTCTGACTGATTGCAAGGCGTTCCTGGAGTGGTTCAAGCCCCGCCTGCCGGAGTACGACGCGGTGATGACCGACAACATCATCTTCCAGAAACGGGTCCAGGGGATTGGCAAGCTCGATCAGAAGACCGCGATCGACTACGCCATCAGTGGGCCGATGCTCCGCGGTTCTGGCATCAAGTGGGATCTCCGCCGAAACGACCCGTACTCCATCTATGACCGCTTCGAGTTCGAGATTCCCGTGGGCAGCACCGGGGACGTCTGGGACCGATACATGGTCAGACGCCTGGAGATGGCGGAGAGCGTGAAGATCGTCGAGCAGGCCCTCCGTGACCTGCCCCCTGGTGAGATCATGGGAAAGGTGCCGAAGAAGTTGAAGCCGTTGGCCGGAGATATCTACTCCAGGGTTGAGTCGCCACGGGGCGAGCTTGGTTTCTACATCGCGTCCGACGGCTCCGAGAAGCCCTATCGGTACAAGGTCCGCTCCCCGGCCTTTGTCAACCTGAGCGTGCTTCCCGTGATCGGCGCGGGCCACCTCGTCGCCGACATGGTGGCCATCCTGGGGAGCATCGACATCGTGCTGGGCGAGGTGGACCGGTGAGGTCGCGGCGGGGCTGACCCACCTGACTCCAGCATGGCCTCCCCTTGCCAGATACCCGTATACCAACCATGAGCGCGAGGCGCTGATGGAAAAATCCATGGAGAGGTTCTACGCCGCCTTTGCGGCGTTGGGTGTCCCCTCGATCGTCCCACAGTTGATCCTGATGCTGGTGGTGGCGAGTCTGGTCATCCTCTTCATCTCCGTTTCCGTCATGTTCATGATCTGGTGGGAGCGGAAGATCAGCGCCCACATCCAGGTTCGATACGGACCGATGCGGGTCGGAGGCTGGCACGGATGGGCCCAGAGCATCGCCGACGGGATCAAGCTCCTCATTAAGGAGGACGTCATCCCCGCCGGGGCCGACAAGCTGGTCTTCGCCCTAGCGCCGATGGTCGTCTTCGCCGCAGCGCTCGCCGCGTACGTCATCATCCCCTTTGGGCCCAACCTGATCGTCCGTGACCTGAACATCGGCGTCCTCTTCTACATCTCGATCTCCTCCCTGACCGTCGTGGGGATCATCATGGCCGGCTGGAGTTCCAACAACAAGTATTCGGTCCTGGGCGCGCTCCGCTCGGCAGCTCAGGCCGTCAGCTACGAGGTCCCCCTTGTTGTCTCGATCCTTGGCGTGATTATGACGGTAGGCTCCCTGAGCATGATCCAGATCGTCGAGGCGCAGCAACGGATCTGGTTCGTGATCCCTCAGTTCGTCGGGTTCCTCATCTACCTCACCGCGGCGCTGGCCGAGTGCAACCGGCTGCCGTTTGACATCCCGGAGGCCGAATCGGAGCTGGTGGCCGGCTTTCATGTTGAATACAGCGGGATGCGATTCGCCATCTTCTTCCTCGCGGAGTATGCCAACATGTTCACCGTGGCGGCCATCGCCACCACGCTGTTCCTGGGCGGTTGGCATGGGCCGCTGCTGCCGCCGTGGCTGTGGTTCCTCATCAAGACCTATTTCATCATCTTCGTGATGATGTGGCTCCGCTGGACGCTGGCCAGGCTGCGGGTCGATCAGCTCATGAACCTGGGGTGGAAGGTCCTGCTGCCCCTGGCCTTTCTGAACATGGGGATCACCGGTTTGGTCCTGGTCCTTCTGGGGTAGCGGCAGGGAGCTCGCCACATGACCGTCATCCAAGTTGTGTTCTTCCTGGTGGCCGCTTTCACCACGGCGGCAGCGTTCTTGGTGGTCCTGGCGAAGAATATCGTGCACTGCGCCATCGCGCTGGTCTTTACCTTCTTCGGTGTGGCTGCCCTGTACGTCCTCCTCGATGCCGAGTTCCTGGCGGCGGTGCAGGTGCTCTTGTACGTGGGTGGCATCACCATCCTTCTGCTCTTCGCCATCATGCTGACCAGCAGGATCTCCGCCCGAGGGGTCAAGATCATGAATGAGCAGGTGGGGGTGAGCGCCGTGGTGGTGTTCGCCATCTTCGCGCTGATGGCGATTGCCAGCCTGAAGGGGTTCGCCCTTGTCGGTTCACCCCCTCCCGCGTCCTATGCCACGGCCTCGCTCGGGCGGCTGTTGCTGACCACATACGTCCTTCCGTTCGAGGCGGTGTCGATCCTGCTCCTGGCAGCGATGGTGGGCGCCATCATCCTGGCTCGACGTGAGCGGGAAAAGGATTGAGGCGATGGTTCCACTCTCCCACTACCTGATTCTGAGCGCGGTCCTCTTCGCCATAGGGATGTTCGGTGCCCTGACCCGGCGCAACGCCATCGGGATCCTGATGGCGCTTGAGTTGATGTTCAACGCCGTCAACTTGAACTTCGTGGCATTCTCTCGTTATCTCCCATCCACGATGCTTCAGGGGCAGATCTTTGCCATCTTCGTCATTACCATCGCGGCAGCAGAGGCGGCGGTGGGACTGGCGATCGTCCTCGGGCTCTACAGAAACTTCAAGACGATCAACGTGGACGAAATCAATCTGATGAAGTGGTAGAAGCTATGAAACTTGTCATTCTTGTGCCATTGTTGCCGTTGATCGGGGTTCTGATCAACGGTCTGTTCGGAGCGAAGATCAGAGGGCGGGCCCATCTTGTCGCGGTCTCCGCCTCGGGGCTGTCCTGCCTTGTGGCATTCCTGGTCCTTTTCCAAGCGGCCGGTGGCGGGGTTCTCGATTGGGACCTCTACTCCTGGCTGAAGGTTGGCGACTTCCGCGTGCCGATCGGGATCCTCGTAGACCCGCTTTCGGTGGTCATGATGCTGGTGGTCACATTCGTCGGCTTTCTCATCCACGTCTATTCAATCGGCTACATGCACGACGACCGCAGCTACGCCCGTTTCTTCACCTACCTCAATCTCTTCATGTTCTCCATGCTGGTGCTGGTGCTGGCCAATAATTATCTCCTGATGTTTCTAGGGTGGGAGGGGGTCGGGCTCTGTTCCTATCTTCTGATCGGCTTTTGGTATGAGAAAAAGTCGGCCGCGGACGCCGGCAAGAAGGCGTTCATCGTCAACCGGATCGGAGATGCTGGGTTCTTGCTCGGGCTCTTCCTCATCTGGAGCGTGTTCGGGTCGCTGAAGTACAGCGAGGTCTTCAAGGCGGTCGATCCCGCTCTTGGCACGGGGATCTACACCGCTGTCACGCTTTTGCTGTTCGTCGGCGCGATGGGAAAATCGGCCCAGCTTCCGCTCTATGTCTGGCTCCCGGATGCCATGGAAGGGCCCACACCGGTCTCGGCCCTGATCCATGCTGCCACGATGGTGACGGCGGGCGTCTATATGGTGGCGCGCTCGAGCCCCCTGTTTGATCTCGCGCCGTTCAGCCTCGAAGTGGTGGCCTGGGTCGGCGGGCTCACCGCCGTCTTCTCGGCATCTATCGCGTTGGTCCAGAATGACATCAAGCGGGTCGTCGCCTACTCGACCATTTCGCAGCTCGGCTACATGTTTCTGGGCGCGGGTGCCGGCGCCTATGCGTCGGCCATCTTTCACCTCGGAACCCACGCCTTCTTCAAGGCGCTCCTCTTTCTCGGTGCCGGCTCCGTCATCCATTCGCTGCACGGAGAGCAAGACATCCGGAAGATGGGCGGGCTGTGGAAGGCGATGCCGATCACTGCCTGGACCTTCCTCCTGGCTTCCCTTGCGAACGCCGGGATCTTTCCCCTTGCCGGCTTCTGGTCGAAGGACGAGATCCTCTTTAATGCCTTCAAGCACGGGATGACGGTCCCCTGGCTTCTGGGTCTCATCGGCGCCTTCCTCACGGCGTTCTATATGTTCCGTCTCTTCTTTTTGGTGTTCACCGGTCGGTTCCGAGGTGACGCCCACGCAGCCCAACACCTGCACGAATCGCCGCCCAACATGGCGTATCCTTTGGTGGTCCTCGCCTTCTTTTCCGTCACCGTAGGGCTGGTGTTCGGGTTCCCTCCGGACCATGGGATATACCATCGTTTTGTCGCCCCGATGTTCGAAGCCGTTCATGAAGCGGCGGGAAAGGCGGCGCACGCCTCGCTCTCATCGGAGGTTGGCATGGCCGCGCTCTCCTTGACTATCGCATTCCTGGGGGTCCTTTTGGCGTATCAGTTTTACATGAAGAAACCGGAGCTGCCCGGCCTGCTGGCTGACCGGATGAAGGGCGTCTACCGCCTGTTGCTGAACAAGTACTGGGTGGACGAACTGTATCAGGCGATCTTCGTCAACTTTGGCAAACGCGTGTGCGCCTTCCTCTGGGGGGTCGATTCCGGAGTTGTTGACGGCGCGGTGAACAGAAGCAGTTGGCTGACGGTGCGTCTGAGCTTTCTCTCGGCCTGGAACGACCTGAAGATCGTGGATGGGATGGTGAATGGTATCGCCGACCTCATCCAGGGTGGAAGCCTCAACCTCCGTCGGCTCCAGACGGGCATTGTCCAGAACTACATTTTGGCCATGTCGTTGGGGATCCTCGGCATGCTCGTTCTCTATCTCTTTGTATTCCGCTAGCAGGTTTCAGGTGTCGAGTTCCAAGTTCCAGGTGGAGAGCAGTACCGGGGAACCTGGAAAAAGGAACCCGGAACCTGGAACAGGAGGCTGATAACTCCCATGAATGTCCTTCAGTTTCCGATTCTTTCCCTGATCGCGTATCTGCCCCTGCTCGGCGTATTTCTGATCCTGGCGCTTCCCAAGGAGTCGAAGGGCGGCATCCGCTGGAGCGCCCTGGCCTTCACGCTGGCCAGCTTTGCCGCGTCGCTTTGGCTTCTCGCCTACTTCGACGCCGCGACCCCCGAGATGCAGTTCGTGGAGGCGTTCTCGTGGATCCCCACGATCGGTGTGACCTATCTCTTTGGCCTTGACGGCATCAGCCTGTGGCTCGTCATGTTGACCACATTCCTGTCGGTGATCGCAGTCATCTGCTCATGGGAGTCGATCACCATGCGGCTGAAAGAATACTACATCTTTCTCCTGCTCCTGGAGACGGGAATGCTCGGCGTCTTTTTCTCGCTCGATTTCTTTCTCTTTTATGTCTTTTGGGAAGTGATGCTGGTTCCGATGTACTTCCTGATCGGCGTCTGGGGGAGCGAACGTCGGCTCTACTCCGCCATCAAGTTCTTCCTCTACACCCTCTTCGGCAGCGTGATCATGCTGCTGGGGATCCTGGCGGTCTACTACTACCATGGCGCCCAGACCGGGGCCTACACGTTCGATGTCCTTCGGCTGATGAAGGTCTCGTACCCGTCAACCCCCCTCTTCACACTCCTGGGCGTTCCCTTCTCGTTCCAGGATCTGGTCTGGCTCTCATTCTTCATGAGCTTCGCCATCAAGGTCCCGATGTTTCCTTTCCACACCTGGCTGCCAGACGCGCATACCGACGCGCCGACGGCGGGCAGCGTGATCCTGGCTGGCGTCCTCCTGAAGATGGGGACATACGGGTTCATCCGGTTCAATCTGCCGATGTTCCCCGAGGCCACCAAACACTTCGTTCCAATGATGATGACGCTGTCGATCATTGCCATCATCTACGGGGCGATGGTCTGTATGGTCCAGCCCGACATGAAGCGTTTGATCGCCTACAGCTCCGTCAGCCACATGGGCTTCGTCACGCTGGGCATTTTCGCGCTGAACGCCCAGGGCATCCAGGGAAGCATCATACAGATGGTGAATCACGGCTTGTCCACCGGCGCCCTCTTCCTGATCGTGGGCCTGATCTACGACCGGCGCCACACGAGACTCATCTCTGAGCTGGGAGGGCTCTCCAAGCAGATGCCGGTCTACGCGACACTGTTCGCCATCATCATGCTCTCCTCGATGGGGCTTCCCGGACTCAACGGCTTTATCGGCGAGTTCTTGATTCTTGTGGGCGCCTTCAAGGTCAATTATCTCTGGGCCGCCTTTGCCGTATCCGGGATCGTCCTGGGCGCGGCCTATATGCTCTGGTTGTATCAGCGCACCATGTTCGGCCCCCTGGAGAACCCGAAAAACGCCGCCCTGCAGGATCTGAGTCCCAGGGAGATGACCACACTGGTTCCCATTGTCATCATGTGTTTCTGGATCGGCCTCTACCCCTCTCCTTTTCTGAGGCGGATGGAGGCGTCAGTCAATTTCATCCTGGCGCGGATTCATCAGGGGCAGGCGGCCACAGCTCAACCTCCCCCTAGTCCTGTCGAAGGTGTTGTGCCGGTCGCTCAGAGACATCCCGTAGCCGCCCTGCCGGGAGAGCCATCTCGATGACTCAGGCATTCAATATGGCCGACCTCTCTACCGCCTTGCCGGAGGTGGTCCTGAGCCTTGTGGCCATGGTGATCCTTATGCTTGACTTCATCGTGCCAAAAGGGAGACGGGACTGGCTGGGGTACCTGAGCGTCCTTGGTGTGCTCCTTAGCCTCATGGTGCTGTTTCGTCAGTGGGGGGCGACGCAGTCTGCCTTCAGCGGGCAATATCTCATTGATCCATTCGCCCTATTCTTCAAGATCGTATTTCTTGCCTCGGCCGGTCTTATCATCCTCATGTCGATAGGGTACCTGAGAGGCGAAGGGGCTGACAGGGGGGAGTTTTACGCGCTGATCCTCTTCGCCACGCTGGGGATGATGCTCATGGCCAGCGCCGTTGACCTGCTGATCCTCTACATCGGCCTGGAGACGATGTCGATCTGCATCTACATCCTGGCAGGGTTCTTGAAGCGAGAGCGGCGGAGCAATGAGGCAGCGTTGAAATACCTGCTCATGGGGGGGTTCTCCTCGGCGATTATCCTATACGGCATGGTCATGCTGTACGGCCTCACGGGCGCCACCGGCCTCAAGGAGATCGGCTCCGCCCTGACGGCGGATACCCTCTCGAATCCGGCGCTGATTTTGGCCATGGTCATGTTGGCGGCAGGTTTCGGCTTTAAGATCGCCGCCGTCCCGTTTCATATGTACATCCCGGACGTCTATGAGGGGGCCCCCACCCCGGTCACGGCCCTCCTTTCGGCTGCCTCCGAGATCGCCGGCCTCGTCATTCTCTTGCGAGTGTTTCTCGTCGCCATCCCGGGGCTCCAGGATCGCTGGGCACTGCTCTTTTATGTCCTCTCATTGCTCACGATGACCGTGGGCAACGTCGTCGCGATTGCCCAGAGCAACATCAAGCGGATGCTGGCCTACAGCTCGATTGCGCACATCGGCTACCTCCTGATCGGAGTCGTGGCAGGACGGGAGCTGGGGATCTCGGCCACGCTGCTGTACACCGTGGTCTACGCCTTGATGACGCTCGGTGCCTTTGCTATGGTGATCCTCCTCTGCGTTGGGGAGGTGAAAGGTGAGCGGATCGACGACTTCACAGGCTTGGCTCAGCGAAGCCCCATGGCGGCCGCAGCCATGTTGATCCTTCTCCTTTCTCTCGCTGGAGTCCCGCCGACTGCCGGGTTTGTCGGGAAGCTGTACCTCTTCGGCGCAGCCATCGAGCGTGGCTACATCTTGCTGGCGTTGATCGCCGTCGTCAATTCAGCCATCTCTCTCTTCTATTACATGAAGGTAGTAGTCGCGATGTACATGCGCGACCTTCCGCCGGCGGGTCTGGCCTTGAGCCCCTCCCGGCCGCTGCGCGTGGTGCTGTTCGTGACGGTCGTCGGCACCCTCGCGATCGGGATCTACCCCGGTCCGTTCTTGGACCTTGCCAAGTCCTCGATCGCCGGACTCTGGTAGAGAACGGTTCCGCGTTCCACGTGCCAAGTTCCAGGTTGAAAAACACGTTCCAAGTTCCAGGTGCCAAGTTCCAAGTTTGGGTAACCCGGAACCCGTAACCTGGAACTGCGAAGCTGAACCTGGAACTCGGAACCTCGTGTGCAGACCTTGACAAGGGGGAGGAGCAGGGCTAGAGTGAGCGTTGATTCATGGGGCGCGGGAACCTTGCCGATCGGTTGTGGCGATGAAGGACGATCAGGTTTCGCTGTGGCGTCAACTCGCAGGGTTGAGCTCGCTGGGGATCACCTTCGCCGCTTCGATCGCCATTGGGTCGGCGATCGGTATTCTCCTCGATCGATGGCTCCAGACCTCGCCGTGGCTCACCATTCTCTTCTTCCTGTTCGGGGTTGCGGCGGGCTTTGCGACTCTTCTGAAGGATCTGAAGCGGTGGGGTCGCTGATTGTTCGAGCGTCCTGCATGCTGTCTCGCATAGAAGCCGGGGACGAGTATGGAGCATCATCCGACGATCTTTCAAATTCCTAATTTTCTCGGGGTGCTCGGAATCCCTGGCGCCTGGGTGCCGGAGCATGTCACGATGGCCTGGCTGGTGATGGCGATCCTGGTCGGCCTGTCCTATCTGGCCACGAGAAAGCTCGAGGCGGTGCCGGGACCGATGCAGAACTTCATGGAGGTGGTTGTTGAGGCGTTCGTCAACCTGTTGGAGCAGATGATCGGGCCGAAGGGTAAACGGTACCTCCCCCTGATCGGGACGGCCGGCCTCTTCATCCTTGTTGGCAATCTGCTGGGGTCGATCCCCGGGCTGAAGCCGCCGACCGCGAACCTTAACACGACGGCGGCGCTGGCCATCACCGTGTTCCTGTCCTACAACTACTTCGGCATTAGAGAGCACGGGATCATTGCCTACTTGCGCCATTTCTGCGGACCGATCCTGTGGCTCGCTCCCATCATGTTTCCGATTGAATTTATCGGGCACTTGGCTCGGCCGATCTCTCTCTCGATCCGATTGTTCGGAAATATCTTCGGCGAGGAAAGCGTCATTATCATTCTCCTCTCGCTGATCTGGTTGGTGATTCCGTACGGCATCTATCTCGCCATCATGATGCCCCTCAGTCTCTTTACAAGTGTCGTCCAGACCTTCATCTTCGTGATGCTGTCCATGGTCTATATCGCTGGAGCGGTTCACGTCGAACACGAGGAGCACCACTAACCCAGTCCCTTTCGAAAAGGAGTCGCGTCGATGAGTCGCACGCAAGGAGCGCTCGTTCTGCTGTTCATGACTGGTGTGCTTGTCGCTGGAGCCCCGGCCGCCTTTGCCGCTGAAGGGGCCAAGTCCGAGTCTTCAACCTTCTTTGTCGTGTCGGTCCTGACTGGAGGATTTGCCATGGCCATCGCTTCGGCGGCGGCGGCGATCGGTCAGAGCCGAGCCATCGTGAGCGCGCTGGACGCGATCGGCCGGCAGCCCTCTGCAGCGGGGCGCATCCAGGTGGCCATGATCATCGGCCTGGCGCTGATCGAATCCTTGGCCATTTATGTGCTGCTGATCGCCCTCATTATCTTTTTTGCGAACCCCTTCATCAAGTACGTGGTCCCCGGCCCATAGACGACGTCGGGGCCTCGGCAACGTAGCCGATTGGCCGGGACAATAGAGTCGTGCTTCTCTCGTACCTGCCGATCCTCACCTTGGTCCTGTTGGCAGCCGGCTTCGCGCTGGCCACCCTGTTCTTGTCGTCGGTGCTGGGGCCCCGGCGGCCTTCCAAGGATAAACTCTCCACGTACGAGTGCGGGATCGATCCAGTCGGTAGCGCCCGAGAGCGGTTCTCGGTCAAGTTCTACCTGGTCGCGATGTTGTTCATTATCTTCGACATCGAGATCGTGTTCCTGTATCCCTGGGCGGTTATCCTGAATAGCCTGGGACTCTTCGGGTTGGTCGAAATGCTCTTCTTCCTCGGGATCCTCCTGATCGGCCTCCTGTATGTCTGGAAGAAGGGCGGCCTGGAATGGACGACCTGAAGGAGGCAAACGCGGAGGAGAACCTCACTGTTTGGAAGCTACGGGAACGGTTTCCAGAAGCGATCCTCTCGACCAAGAGCTTCCGCAACGAGATCACCATTGTTGTCAAGCCGTCTGAGATCTCCCGCGTCTGCCGGCATCTGAAAGAGGAGCCTGAGCTCCGATACGACTTCCTCTCGGACCTGACCGCGGTTGACCGCCTCCGTGAACATCCCCGCTTTGAAGTGGTCTATCACCTCTATTCGCTCCAGTTTAAGCGGCGGGTCCGCCTGAAGGTCCTGGTCGAGGAGGGCGAAGCGGTCCCGAGTGTGACGCAGGTCTGGGGAACGGCCGACTGGCATGAGCGCGAGGTCTATGACATGTTCGGTGTGGGGGTTGAAGGGCACCCGGACCTTCGGAGGATCCTGATGCCGGAGGACTGGGAGGGCCATCCGCTCCGAAAAGACTATCCGGTGCAGGCGTCCCCCAAGTGGTGGGAAGAGGGGGGTGAGCGGTGACTGAAGCCCGCACCATGACGATCAACATGGGACCTCAACACCCCAGCACCCACGGCGTGCTTCGATTGGTCCTGGAGCTGGACGGGGAGGTCGTGGTGAGGTGTACCCCTCACATCGGCTACCTCCACACCGGGATGGAGAAGATCGCTGAGAGCAAGCGGTACCAGCAGGTCATCCCGATCACCGACCGGATGGATTACCTGGCCCCGCTCAGCAATAACCTGGCGTATGTGTTGGCCGTGGAAAAGCTGATGGGAATCGAGGTCCCGCCCAGGGCCAAGGTGATCCGCGTGATGATGACTGAGCTGACCCGGATCGGGAGCCACCTGGTCTGGTTGGGGACGCATGCCATCGACATCGGAGCGATGAGCGTGTTCCTCTACGCCTTCCGGGAGCGGGAACAGATCCTGGACATGTACGAGCAGGTGGCAGGAGCCAGGATGATGTCCAGCTACTTCCGCGTGGGTGGGCTGTTTGCCGACCTGCCGGAGCGATTCGAGGAGACTGTCCGCTCCTTTGTGACCAGCTTTCCAGATCGCCTGGCCGAGTACGAGAACCTCCTTACCGCGAACCCGATCTGGATCCAGCGGACCAAGGGGGTCGGCGTGATCAAGCCGGAGGACGCTGTGGACCTCGGCATGAGCGGCCCGAACCTCCGCGCCTGCGGGGTCCCATGGGACATCCGAAAGTCCCATCCGTACTCGGGCTACGAGCAGTACAGCTTCGAGATCTCCAGAGGGACCCATGGCGACGTGTATGACCGATACCTCTGCCGCATGTTTGAGATGCGGCAGAGCCTCGCCATCGTTCGCCAAGCCCTTGAGCACCTTCCGGATGGGCCGATTGCCGTTCAGGATCCGAAGGTGACTCCGCCGCCCAAGCCGATGGTCAAGAAGAGCATGGAGGCCCTGATCCATCATTTCCTGCTCTGGTCCGAAGGATTCCGGACGCCGGTGGGAGAGGTCTACCAGAGCATCGAGTCGCCAAAGGGCGAGTTCGGTGTGTATCTGGTTAGCGACGGCAGCAACATCCCTTACCGTGTTCATTTTCGCGCACCGTCCTTCGTGAACCTCCAGGCCTTGCCAAGGATGGCGGAGGGGCGGTTGGTGGCCGATGTGGTGGCGATTATCGGGAGCATCGATATTGTCCTTGGCGAAGTGGATCGTTAACACAGGCGTTCCAGGTCCCAGGTTCCGAGTTCCAGGTTCCAAGTTGAACAGGGTGCCAGGTTCCAGGTGCCAAGTTCCATGTTGATAAGGGTTCCGAGTGCCAGGTGCCGAGTTCCAAGTTAACGTGATTGACAGCATTCAGGGAACGTGGAACCGGGAACCCAGAACTTGGAACTGCGAAGCCGAACCTGGAACCAGGAACTTGGAACTAGGAAACCATAATGAAAGAAGAGACTGTCCGGCAGATCCTGTCCCGTTATGCCCATCGCCGGTCCGCGCTTCTTCCGCTGCTGCACCTCTGTCAGGAGGAGGCGGGGTATGTGA
>Ga0210377_10002032_pt1 | contig 17995 bp, 19 predicted proteins | sample PLM4_65_b1redo_FD_155480 | JGI IMG/M metagenome (GOLD analysis project Ga0210377, IMG submission 155480) | Groundwater sediment microbial communities from an aquifer in East River, Colorado, USA - PLM4_65_b1 redo | ecosystem: Environmental > Terrestrial > Soil > Riparian zone | place: USA: East...
AACGAGGGCGGCTTCGCTCGGCAGGGAAAACAACCGGTGACTTTGATCTTCTGATTGGCGTAACGGCCGTCCAACACAACCTAACCCTGCTCACAAATAACCGGCGCCACTTTGAAGTGATCGACGGTCTATCACTAGAGTCCCTTTAGGGATAGCGGGGGGATAATCCTGTCAATCTCCGAGATCGCAGCCTCCGGCACGGACCTTATCCAGTCCATTGATATCAATCCTTTCATCTGCCTCAAGGACGGCGGCAAGGCCGTGGATGCCGTGATCATCACGCGTGCTGGCGGAGAACAAAAGAGAGGGGCTAGAATAGCTGCCAACAAGGCTTGACAAATTCTTCCTAAAGGGAGGATATTCCTCGCAGTTTTGCTTTTATCGGATTGGAAAGCTTTAGCCTAATACACTACTGGAATTGCGGCAGTAAACTTAATAGTTCGACAACGGTCAGTACAGATGGCAGTTCCCGACTTCCAGACCCTCATGCTTCCCGTGCTGCGGCAGCTTTAGAATGGCCAGGAGCAGTCAACTGCCGGCATTCGCGAGGCGATCGCAGTGCAGTTTAGGATTCCAGGGACATAATACTGAATTGTTCTTGACTCCCAGGCAGCCAGTCTAATACCTTTCGCTCATGGAAGAAGCATTAATAAAGACAGATAGCGTTAGTGTGCGCATTATGGAGCTGGAGGAGGGAGAGGCGCTCCCTTGGCACTATCACTCGGAGGTCACGGATTATGTCTTTGCCCTGGACGGGGAAATTGAAATTCAATTAAGATCACCCGACGAGAAGGTAGCGTTAATGCCCGGCGAAAAATGCGAAGTATCGACCGGCAGGGTCCATCGGGTAGTGAATATGTGTCAGAGAAAAACGAAATATCTCCTGATTCAAGGCGTTGGAAAATACGATTTCAATAAGGCGGGCTCATAACCGGGCGCTGAACGGGATCGGCGGACTCTTAAGCGTGGAGATCAAGGCGCCGCCCATAGCTCCCAAAGATTTCCGTCAGGATCTTTGATGTAAAGAGAGTAGCCCTTCCCGTCCGGATGGTCGCGGGTGTTCTCCACTTTGCTTCCTGCTTGCTCCAGCTCCTGGACGGTTTTCTCTTTTTCCTTCCAGGGAATTATGATCGTGTGGTGAGGAACACCTGGACGGGGACCCTTCGACGCATCAAAGATGTGGACCTGAAAATTCCCCAGCTGGACATCCACCTCTTTGACGCGGCCTCGTTGTAGCTGTTCTTCGGTAGGGTCGATTCTCCTGACGACTTCCCCGCCGAGGATCCGGGTGTAAAATTTTTCAGCTTGAGCTAACTCCTTCGCGTTGACGGCGAAGGTTCTGATGGTTTTGACTGGAATCATAGTGTTCTCCTCATCCTTAGATCCGGCAGTTTTTCCCAGATTTGCCTCTTGTGCCGATTAAGCATATACTTTTTATCGTTTTCTAAATCAAGGCGGAGAAAAAGCCATGGCAAAACAAATAGCGGCGCTTTTACTTGTCCTTCTTTTGTCCCCGACGGTTGCGTTTGCCCAGGGGTTGACGCGCATTGCCTCCGGCTACAGCGCGATCTCCGGGCCGCATGCGGTTCTGTGGATCGCCCGCGAGGCGGGGCTATTCGAAAAGAACGGTCTTAAGGCCGAAGTCGCCTATATTCGCAGCGGCTCCACCATGGCTCAAGCGTTGCTGGCCGGGGAGCTGCAGATTGCGCAGACCGGCGGTCCCGGTGTTCTAGCGGCGGCGGTGGGCGGGGCGGATTTCGTCATCGTCGCGGTTGCGCTTAACACGACTCCCATCGTTATTATGGGAACGGTCTCGCGGATGGAAGAACTGAAAGGGAAGGCCATCGGAGTAACCCGCTACGGCTCCAATACCGACATCTCCGCCCGCTTCGCTATAAGGAAATTCGGCCTCCAACCGGATAAAGACGTCGCGCTTGTTCAGCTGGAAGACTATCCAGGAATCATGGGAGGGATTCAGTCCGGCCGGATCGCTGCGGGCGCCCTGGCCGATCCGTTCACGGACCATGCCAAGAAGCTGGGTTACAAAGAAATCGCCGACATCGCTTCGTTGGGTCTGGAGTTTCCCTTCGTCACTTTGACGGCCAAGAAGACTTACCTTCGTGATCACCCTGATGTCGTGCAGCGTTTTATCCGGGCTTACACGGAGGCCATCGCGCTCTACAAAAACAACCGCGAGCTGGCGATGAAGGTGACGCAAAAATATACCGGCATCAAGGACCCGGCGATTCTTGCCTCCACGGTGAATTTCTACGCCCCGAAGCTTGCCCGTGTGCCTTATCCTACCATCGGTGGAATTCGTTTCGTGTTGGAGCAGATTGCCGCCCGCGATCCCAGGGCCAAAAATGTGAACGCCGAAGCATTCATGGATGTGAGCTTCGTCAAACAGCTTGAAGAGAGTGGTTTCATACAGGGGCTCTACGCCGCACGCTAAAATCCTTTTGCTGAAAAGGCTTCTCCCGCTTCTTCTTCTCTTTCTCCAAGTCGGCTGCGCCCCCTATCTGGTGGTGAGCGGGGGCGCGGTCAACCCGGATAAACTCCAGGAGATCAAAACGGCCGTCGCGGCCCTGCGCGGACTGGATTTCCAGAGGGAAGTTCCTGTTGAGATCATGAGTAAGGAGGGAATGCGCAGCCATTTCAAGAGGGATCTCGAACAAGAGTACGGTGGTGATGAGGGGATAAAAACAATTGCGCTCGCCTATGCCAAGCTAGGTCTTTTTCCCCAGGTATTGGATCTGAAGAAATCGCTCCTCGATTTTTACACCGCCCAGGTTGTTGCCTTTTATGACCCCGAGACCAAGAAGCTTGTGCTGCCCCAGGATCTGGGAGGAGGCATTTTGCTGGGGGCCGTTCAGTTTTTGGCGCAGCGGGATATCATGGGCGAGATGGTCCTGGCCCACGAGTTGACCCACGCCCTGCAGGATCAGCATTTCTCCTTGGAGGACAGACTGCGCCGTTCGGGCAACGACGATAAAACCCTGGCCTTTCACGCCGTTGCAGAAGGGGACGCCACCCTGAGCGGATTCGGCCACTTGTTGGGAGCCATCGATGATCAGTCCTTAGCTCTCGTGAGTCGGACTGTTCAAGAAAGCATCGAAGAGGCCCGCTCCTCCTTTCCGGATATCCCCGAGGCGATTATCGAAGAGCTTCTCTTCCAATATTACGGCGGGGTCACCTTCGTTTCCCGATTTCTCCGTGAAAGAGGCTGGCCCGGAGTCAATCGTCTCTACGGCTCCCCGCCGCTCTCGACAGAACAGATACTCCATCCGGAAAAGTACTTTGATCTGCCCGACCCGCCGATCAGGATCGATCTCAAAGATCTCTCCGTCCTTTTCGAATCAGATTGGAAGGAAATCGAAAACAACGTCATGGGAGAACTCATGGTCCGGGTTCTCTTCAAAAGATTCCTTTCTGAAGAGGATGCGGTAAAGAATGCCGGCGGATGGGGCGGGGATCGCTTCGTCGCCTTTCAACGGGGGGGCGAGATAGCCTTCATTTGGGCCACGGTGTGGGATTCACCACGGGATGCCGGGGAATTTTCACAGGGCTATCAAAAGCTCCTGTCAAAAAAGTACGACGACTCCGGTGCCTCCGCCTCGCGCGCTTACATGGAGCAGCGAGAAAATCGAGTGGTTGTGGTGGAAGGTCTTGAAAAGCCCTACCTGAATGAGCGCATTGAAAAAATCTGGCAGGGGATGGAGTTAAAGGAAGAGAAGTTTTGATTTAGAACCCCATGGCGCAGCCGTCCTTGCGCGGATCGGAGCCGCCCATAAGAGTGCCGTACTCCGGGTGAATCAGGATTCCCTGAGCGCCGCCGAAATTGGCCTCCTTGAGGACCTTATGGCCTTTTTGTCTTAGTTCCCGCCGCACTCCGGCGCCGATTCCCTCCTCAAGCGCCACCTCCGATCCTTCGAGGTGATTTACCCGCGCGGCCTCCATTGCCTCCTGGATCGTCATGCCGAAATCAATGATGTTAGCCAGGACCTGCACCTGCCCTTGAGGCTGCATGTGCGCTCCAGTGACGCCGAAGACCATGAACGGCCTGTTGTCCTTAAATACCATGGCAGGCATGATGGTGTGGGCAGAACGCTTGTGGGGCGCTACGCAGTTGGGATGGGCCGGGTCGAGGGAGAAGAGTTTGCCCCGGTTCTGGAGCATGATTCCGGTTTCGCCCCCGACCAAGCCGCAGCCAAACGCTTCGAAGAGGCTGTTGATGAAAGAGACCGCGTTTCCCTCTTTGTCGACGGCGCAAAAATATTGCGTGTCCCCGTGCACGGGACCAAGTCCCGGGCGGTATTCGCCGGCGCGATTGGGATCGATCTGTTTTACTCTTTCAGCAGCGTAAGCTTTGCTCAGGAGTTTTTCCAGCGGTGCGGGCGCAAATTCGGGATCGGCCAGGCACCGGTCCCGATCCTCGAAGGCAAGCTTCTTGATTTCTATCAAAGCATGCGCATAGGCGGCGCTGTTGTATCCGAGGGCGGCGGGATCGAAGCGCTCCAGCATGTTGAGCATCTGAAGCACGGTCATCCCCTGGGTGTTGGGAGGCATCTCGTAGACCTCGTATCCGCGGTACGAGGTATGAATCGGCTCGACCCAGGTTGAACTGTGGTCTTGAAAGTCCTTGAGCGTTAAGAGCCCGCCGTTTTCTTGCGAGAATCTCACGATCTCCTCGGCGAGCTCCCCGCCGTAAAATAGTTCCTTTCCATGCTCCGCGATCTTCCTCAGGCTTGCGGCAAGCTTTTTCTGCCGGAATATCTCTCCGGGCCTCGGCGCCTGCCGGTTGATCAGATAATCGGCGGCGGAGTTTTGATGGGCGGATAGCTTGGCCTTAGACTTGGCCCATTCATGCGCGGTCTTCTCACACACCGGAAAGCCTTCTTCCGCGTATTGAATGGCCGGCTGGAAAAGCTCTTTCAGGCTCCTTGTGCCATATTGCTCCACAACCTCGGCCCAGCCGTGCAGTGCTCCGGGAACGGTCACAGGGAGCATTCCCGTGTCGGGGATCTTGGCTATTTTTCTCTCCCTGAAATAGTCGAGCGTCGCGGCATAAGGGGCCCTGCCGCTGGCGTTGAGCGCCTTCAGCTCCTTGCCCTTGGCGAGGTAGAGCAGGATGAAGGCGTCGCCCCCGATTCCCGTGGACATCGGCTCGGCAACATTCAACACCGCAGCCATCGCGACAGTGGCATCGATAGCGTTGCCGCCGCGCTTCAGGATTTCCAGTCCCGCTTGAGTGGCGAGCGGCTGGGAGGAAACGACCATGCCGTTGGCGGCCATCGGCATCGAGCGTCGGGCGGCAAATATCTTTTTCACCCCTAACTCCTACTCAGACCGAGACCCAGAAGGAGAACGATGGGTCCCAAGGTCGCGTTGATTTTTAACAGCAGGAACCACTTTTTCCAATGGGCCAACAGGGGCTCCGGCCAGGATTCGATATCTTCGTCGCCATGGGCGGTCAGGGAGGCAATCTTCGGCCCGTATTTGAACGCTTGCAAGCAATGATGGAAGACCATAGCCAGGTACAGCAGAAGCTTGATCGACAGAATCATGTAATAGCCAGAGCCGAACAGAAACCCGCTCCCCATTCCGCGAAAAATGAGATTAAAAACTCCGGTGATGAGTAAAAGGTTGATGGCGACCCACGAGAGGCTCTGAAAAGATCTCCGCCCTCGATCCAAGACCCGGATGGCCGTTGCAGGGGGTAGAGCATGAACTGCCGGCCCGAAGACAAAGAGAAAAAAAACGATTCCCCCGATCCAGAGCCCAAGCGAGATCACATGAAGCCAAAGGCTGAGCGAGTGAAGAAAGACAAGAAGGGCCATTTGAGTCAATAAGGCAGATTGCTACCACTCCAAAAAAGAATTTGCAATGCACGGCGGATCGGTAACTAAAGCCGCTCCGGCGAACCTGCTGAACATGCTTCTTGATTTTTTCCAAAGGGTCTATATAGTAATATTAGAATATATATGAAAGAAGCTAGCAACCAGTTGCAGGTCTTCAAGGCGGAATTCTTCAGGGCGCTGGCTCACCCCATTCGCATCCGTATTCTTGAGATCCTGTCCGTCGGTGATCGGAGCGTACAAGAGCTTCAGGACTCGCTTCAAATAGACCAACCGTTGGTTTCCCAGCAGCTTGCCGTGCTGCGCGGCAAGAACATCGTCGTTGCTCGAAAACTCGGCACGACGGTCAAGTACGCAGTTCGGGATCCGCTGGTCGGGGAGCTGCTTAAAACCGCCCGTCTCATATTTGAGAACCACTTGACCGATACGCAAACAATGCTGCGCGAATTGCGGAAGGAGGGGCGCGACTAGTGCTGCTGTCGAAAATCATCCGCACCGGACTCGTGACTGAGCCACTCAACAGCGACTCGGCGCGATTTATTGAGGTGGTTCGAGGAACAGGCACCGAGATCCGGCGTCATCTCGGGCGCGCCTTGGCTATCCGTGAAGTGGATGCCGGTTCGTGCAACGGCTGTGAGATCGAAATCAGCGGGCTCACCGGCCCCGTGTACGACAGCGAGCGCTTCGGCATTCACTTCGTGGCCTCGCCGCGCCATGCGGATATGCTGCTTGTGACCGGGCCGGTGACGCGGAATATGGAAGTGCCGCTGCTCAAGACGTACGAGGCAACTCCCGCCCCGAAGCTGGTGGTGGCGGTGGGAGACTGCGCAAAGCATTGCGGTGTTTTCAAAGGCAGCTACGCTGTCGTCGGTAGCGTCGCGGACGTCATTCCAGTGGACGTTTTCGTGACCGGCTGCCCCCCCGAACCCGCCGAAATCCTGCAGGGCATCTTGGCAGCAGTGGGTCGGCTGCCGCAGAAGCAATAAATTCAATCCCAATGTCTCAACTTTCGTCCTTAGTAGCTTCATGAAAACTCTATTTCTCGCGATGTTCATAGCCTATGGCCTCGGCGTATTCGCCGCACTGGTGGGAGGTCGGAAATCGTTCGGGCGCTGGCTGGTTGCGCTGGGAGCGGTCTTGGGTGCAGGCGCGGGGCTGGCGCTTGGGGCAACAGTGATCGCCACGGGGACCCCGTTTGCGCTCTCCATCCCTGAGCTTTTGCCGCTGGGGGGCGGCCTCGCGCTGCGGCTTGATGCGCTCGGCGCGTTTTTCCTCGTCGTCATCGGCGTCGTCGCAATCCCTGCCGCGCTGTACGGCGCGGGATACACTGCGGCATATGAGGATGGACGCGCTTCGCTGCCTTTGCTGGGCGCGATGTTCAATCTGTTCCTGCTGACGATGAGCCTCGTCACGCTGGCCGATAACGTGCTCACGTTTTTGCTGATGTGGGAAGGCATGTCGCTCACCTCATATTTTCTCGTCATCACCGAATCGGGCGAAGAGAGGGTACGGAACGCGGGCTTGTGGTACATCGCCATGACACACGCCGGGCTGGTCATGTTACTGGCGGCATTCCTGCTGCTCACAGGCGGCGCAGGTTCGGGTGCGTTCGCCGATTTGCGAGCGAGTGCGGCCTCGCTTACCCACGGCGCGCGCGATGCCGTCTTCGTACTGGCGTTCCTTGGCTTCGGCTCGAAGGCAGGAATCGTCCCATTGCACGTATGGCTTCCGCGCGCGCATCCCGCTGCCCCCAGTCATGTCTCCGCGCTCATGTCCGGCGTGATGATCAAGATGGGCGTGTACGGACTCCTGCGCGTCGCGCTCGACTTGTTGGGTGGCGGCCCGGCGTGGTGGGGTGGTCTCGTGCTCGGGGTCGGCGTGGTCTCCGCGCTGCTGGGCGTGCTCTACGCGTTGATGGAGCACGATCTCAAACGCTTGCTCGCCTATCACTCGGTCGAGAACATCGGCATCATCCTCATCGGAATCGGCGCGGGGCTGATGTTCCACCGTTACGGCCTGATGTCGCTGGCCGCGCTTGGTTTCATCGGCGGACTGTATCACACGCTCAATCACGCCACGTTCAAGGGTCTGCTGTTTCTCGGCGCGGGGTCGGTGCTGCACGCCACGCACACGCGCAACATGGAAGAGATGGGCGGGTTGATCAAGAGAATGCCGTGGACGGCGCTTTTCTTCCTGATCGGGGCGGCGGCCATCTCCGCCCTGCCGCCGCTCAACGGTTTTGTGTCTGAATGGCTCGTTTTTCAATCGTTGTTAGGCGGGGTCAGCATTCCTGTGCCGGAAGTGGTGGTACTTATGCCGGTGGCGGTGGGGCTACTGGCGCTGACCAGCGGCCTGGCCGCGGCCTGCTTCGTCAAGGCATTTGGTATCACCTTCCTTGCCCTCCCCCGTTCGCCCGAAGCGGCCCACGCCCACGAATCTCCATTCTCGATGCGCTTCGGAATGGCCTTGCTGGCGCTGGCGTGTATCGCGCTCGGCGTCGCGCCCTTCGCCGTCGTCCCCGTTCTCGGCAGAATACTGGCAGGACTCGGCGGCCTGCCTGATACGCGAGCGGAGTTCACGCTGAACGTGTCCCTGCAAACACCCTCGGCCTTTGGCCAGATGTCGCCCACCTTGATGGCTCTCGGCCTGTTGCTCCTGCTCGGCCTCGTGCCTTCGGTGTTATGGCTCCTCCGTCTGAATCGTCAGAGGCGCCTGAGCGACTCGTGGGGCTGTGGCCGTGTCGGGCAGACCGCACGCATGGAATACACCGCCACCGCGTTTGCCGAGCCGCTAAAGCGGGTTTTCGCCGAGATCTACCGCCCAATGAAGGAATTGACGGTCGACTTCCACCCGGGGTCCAAATACTTCGTGCAATCCATCGAATACCGGAGCGAGATCACGCCTTGGTTCGACCAGGCGTTGTACAGGCCGTTCCTGCAGAGCGCCACGTTTGTCGCCCAGCAGGTGCGGCGCTTGCAGGCCGGGTCGTTGCATCTTTATCTTTTGTACATCGCCATTGTGCTCATACTTTTACTTATTGTCGCAAGGTGGCTCTAACCGTGAAATATGTCCTTGAAGTGGCACAGACTGTGTTTGCGCTGGCGCTTGCGCCCCTGGTTGTGGGGTTCGTCCGGTGGTTGAAGGCTCGCCTGCAAAACCGGCGGGGCGCCCCCCCGTGGCAGCCCTACTTTGAGCTGGTCAAACTGTTCGGCAAGGAAATGGTGGTGTCGAAGGAGGCCTCGTGGCTGTTCCGCTGCGCGCCCTATATCGTTTTTGTCAGCACCCTCGCGGTGACGTTTCTCGTGCCGTTTCTATTTGCACCGCTGCCCTTCGACGGCGTGGGCGATCTGCTGGCGGTAGTGTATTTACTGCTGCTGGGGACATTCTTTCTCGCGCTGGCCGGGCTCGACCCGGGGACGGCCTTTGGCGGGATGGGGTCAAGCCGCGAGATGACGGTGGCCGCTATCGCCGAGCCGACGATTGCCCTGGCCATCTTTAGTTTGGCGCTTGGCGCAGGTTCGACCAACCTGGGGCGCATCGTCACTCAAACGTTGGGCAATCCCGCTGCGGCTATCAGCCCCGGCCACGTGCTGGCTTTTGCTGCGTTGTTCATCGTGGCGCTGGCCGAGACCGGCCGGCTGCCGGTAGACAATCCGGCCACACACCTTGAGCTGACGATGATCCACGAAGCGATGATCCTGGAATACTCGGGCCGCTATCTTGCGCTCATCGAGTGGTCCGCGTCGCTCAAATTTATGATTTTCCTTTCCCTGTTGGCGAACCTCTTCGTGCCTTGGGGCGTAGCAACCGCTTTCACGCCGGTTGCGCTCGCTGTCGCCGTCATCGCGCTCCTTCTAAAGCTCGTCTTGCTTGGCTTTTTCATCGCTGTTCTCGAGACGCGTGTCGCCAAGCTGCGTCTCTTCCGTGTGCCGGAGCTGCTCGGCGTGTCGTTCGTGCTGGCGTTGCTGGCAGTGACATCGTCGTTCCTGCTGAGGTAATCGTTCATGTATGCCGATCTATTCTCGCAACTCACCACCCTTGGCTCCAGCGGGGTACTGCTGTTTGGCATCGCCCTGCTGTGCCGGCGCAGCCTGCACACCTTCGTGGATGCCTTCAAGTGGCAATCGCTGGTGCTGGCAGCGCTATTCGTTGTGGTCGGCCACTTCGGTGGCGCTCCCGAACTATACTTCGTCGCCGCCGTCTTTTTCGCGCTCAAGGTGGTCTTTATCCCGCGCTATCTGGAACGACTGGCAAGACGGGTGAGCGCGGAGCGCGAGTCTGAGCCCTATGTGAACATCACCTCCTCGCTGGTCATCGCCAGCCTGCTGGTGCTGCTGGCCTACGCAATCACGCGCCCGGTGGTGCTGGCGAGCCAGTTGCCCACGCGCGGCGGTTTGCCGCTGGCAATGGGTGTCATCTTCATCGGGCTTTTCGTCCTCATCAGCCGTAAGAACGCACTGACACAGATTGTCGGCTTCCTGGTGTTGGAGAATGGGATTGCCCTGCTGGCCGTGCTGGGCACATTCGGTATCCCCCTCATCGTCGAGCTGGGCGTGTTCCTGGACGTGATGATGGGCTTCCTCGTCATGCAGGTGTTCGTCTATCACATTCACGACACGTTCGAATCCATCGACGTCGAACAGTTAAATCAACTCAGGCACTGATGAGTGGTACCTGATATGACCTTTGTTCTCTTGCTCTTTCCGTCCTTGCTGGCCGCGCTGCTGGCCTATACTGTCCGGCCGTATCGCGTGGTTGTCGGCTGGGCCAACGCCTGGCTCTCGCTCGTGTCGCTTGGCGCGGCGCTGGCGTTTGCGGCATTGGTTCTCGCCGGGAGCGAAGCGCCGACTTTTGGGCCGAGTGAGCTCCTGCGCGCCGATGGCCTTTCGGCGCTGCTGATGGTGTGCGTCGCTGCCGTCGCCGCGCTGGCGCTATTCTTCAGCCCCGGCCTGGGGCGCGAGAGCCAATACGACGGCGCGCAACTGCGCCGCTATCACGTCTTCGTCAATCTATTCATCTTTGCCATGCTGCTGGCGGTTTCCGCCAACAACGTCGGCATCATGTGGATCGCGGTGGAGGCGACAACGATTTTCTCGGCGATGATCATCCCGCTGGCGCTCACCAAAGCTTCGGTGGAGGCCTCGTGGAAATACATCCTCATCTGCTCGGTGGGCATTACGCTGGCATTTGCCGGGACGGTGCTGACCTACCTCGATTTCGTTGCGTTGTCGGGGCGCGCTGAGAATGCGCTGAACTGGCCGGTGCTGCTGTCGGCGGCGCCGGGGCTTCACCCCGAAGTGATGCGGCTCGCCTTCGTCTTTCTCCTCATAGGCTTTGGGACGAAAGCGGGCATCGCACCCATGCACACTTGGTTGCCCGATGCCCACTCCGAAGCGCCCTCGCCGCTTTCTGCCATGATGTCAGGCGTGCTGCTCGCCGTCGCGCTGTATGCGATCACCCGCTGGAAAGTGGTCGTGGACGCGGCCCTCGGTCCCTCTTTCTCGAATCAACTGCTTCTTTTGCTGGGGCTGTTCTCCCTGCTGGTGGCTGCTTTCAGTCTCGTGATTCAGCGCAATTACAAACGCATGCTGGCCTACTCCAGCATTGAACACACGGGGTTGATATGTATCGGGTTAGGGCTGGGGCCCTTGGGCGTCTTTGCCGCCTTCCTGCATCTGGTCTGCCACACGGCGGCCAAGTCCATGCTGTTTCTGCTGTCGGGTGAAGTGTTGCACCGTTACCGCAGCACGGAACTCGAACGGGTCTCGGGCCTGCTCAAGGTCATGCCATGGACCGGCGCGCTGTTCATGGGTGGAATACTGGCCATCGTCGGGCTGCCGCCGTTCGGCTTGTTCATCTCGGAGTTCGCACTGATTAGGGCCGGCTTCGCCGCCGGGCGGCCGGGGTTGATGGCTGCCGTACTGGTATTGATCGGAGTCGCATTCGTCGCGCTCCTGCGCCACTCCAACAGGATGCTATACGGCGCACCACCGGAAGGGGTCGCCATAGGAGAAATCGGCAGGTGGCGGATTGCGGCGCTATTCCTCAGTGTGGGCGTGCTGGTCGTACTGGGTCTCACGCTGCCCGCGCCGCTCGAGGCGCTGCTCAATCAGATCGTGAAGGTGGTGGCAAAGTGACCGACTTCTCGCGACTGCGATCCGCACTGGTGGCAAAGCTCAAGGGCCAAGCCGTGAACATCCACGTCCGGTGCGGCAACGAACTTTACTTTCAGGTGGATCGTAGCGATCTGCCGGATCTCGCCGAATTCCTGCGCGCCGACTTCCGTGCCGAGTTGATGCTCATGGTGGCCAACGACCGCCGCGCTGACAAAGGCGCAATAGAGCTCCATTATCTCTTCGCCAATGACCGCGAGAACTGGTTCGTCCATGCCACCGCCGGCCTCCCGCCTGACGACCCCGCCATCCCTTCGCTGGCAACGTTCACCTATCCGGCCTCGCGCTTTGAGCGCGAAATCAAGGACCTGTTCGGTATCGAACCTATCGGTCACCCGGACCAACGCCCGCTGGTACGTCACGCCTTCTGGCCGGAAGATTACTTCCCCCTTTGCAAAGATTCGGCGCTGCCGGGGAAGTTTGAAGACGACGGCACGCCGTTCCCCTTCCTGCCGGTGGGGGGTGAGGGCGTCTACGAGATTCCCGTCGGGCCGGTGCACGCCGGCATCATCGAGCCGGGACATTTCCGCTTCAGCGTGGTGGGCGAAACGGTGATTGATCTCAAAATTCGTCTCTACTTCACGCACAAGGGGACGGAGAAGTTGTTCGAGAGGCGCACGCCCGCTGAGGGCGTGGAGCTGGCCGAGCGTATCTCCGGCGACACGCCCGTCGGCCATTCGCTGGCGTATTGCCAGGCATTGGAGGCTCTTGCCGGAGTCGAAGTTCCAGCGCGCGCGCAGTTCATTCGGGTTGTCCTGCTTGAGATGGAGCGGCTCTACAACCACGTGGCCGACTTCGGGATGATCTGCAACGATACGGGCTTTGCCGTGGCGCACTCGCACTGTTTCCGTATCCGCGAGCGGCTGCTCCGGCTGAACAAGCGCCTCACCGGCAACCGGCTGCTGCGCGGCGGCATCGTTCCCGGCGGCGTCGCTTATCCCATCTCCAACGATCTCAATGTTCCAGCCGAGCTTGACTCCATCCTGGCCGACTTCAATGAAGTTGTCGAAATCAGCCTCAACAACACCATGGTGATGGACCGGCTGGAGGGCACAGGTCGCCTGACGACGAAGACCGCGACCGATCTCGGCGTTTTGGGTTACGTCGCGCGCGCCTCCGGCGTTGACGTGGACGCGCGGCGCGATCATCCCTTTGCGGCCTATCGCCACTTGAAGTTCAACGTGCCGGTGTTTGAGTCCGGCGACGTCTATGCACGAACGATGGTGCGCGTGGAGGAGGCGCGGGAGTCGGTGGGGCTGGTCAGGCAGGCGATTGCGGGGATGGCCGCCGGCCCGCTGGCCACGCCGCTCGGGCGCCTGCCCGCGTTTGAGCCGGCATTCGGGATTGTGGAAGGCTGGCGCGGCGCCATCGTGCACTGGGTGATGGTTGACCACGAGGGCAGGCTCTTCCGTGTGAAAGTCAAAGACCCATCGTTTGCAAACTGGCCCGCGCTCTCGTTCGCCATGCTCAAAAACATCGTTCCCGACTTTCCGTTGTGCAACAAGTCGTTCAATCAATCTTATTCGGGAAATGACCTATGACTACTGTATTCAAGTAAACCCAGCTTTTCTTTTTGGCCGGGAGTCGTGATATGTTTTTCTCGTGAAGAGGAATAGACCAAAACAATTCATTTTCGTAAAAACCGTGGTGAAGGAGATTGTCCAGAGAGTCCGTAACCCACTTAACGCACTACTGCTCAATATAGATAACCTGGGAAACGAGATTGCCGAGGTCAATATAGAGACTAGCCTGGAGCGGCTCAAAAGAATACGAAATACCATCGGAGAGCTAGATAGCTTCCTGTGTGAGATCCTTCGCTTAGTAGACCTGCCGAAACCACAAATCACGCCTGTGAATGTTAATGCTTTGGTAAGGGAAGTGGAAACATTCGTACGACCAGAGTCATTAAAGAAAGAAGTGACCGTAAAAGTAGCTCTCAAGGAAAATTTGCCTGACATACAAGCTGATCCCGCACAGCTTGAGCATGCGGTCTTAAATGTTCTTTTGAATGCGATAGAGGCATGTGCGGTCAAAGGTTCGGTTACTCTTGCCACGGAGGCGAAAGACCACCGTATCATGCTTACGATCACAGATAGTGGCGGTGGGATTCTTGAAATAGACCGTGATCGGATCTTTGAGCCTTTTTTCACCACGAAAGAGGCACATGCAGGGCTTGGACTCTCCCTTGCCCTGGAGATTGTAAAGATGCATCAGGGCAGTTTATCCTACACCTCGCAAGTTGGAACGGGCACGACCTTCTTAATCTCTTTACCCACAAAGCGGGGAATGGGTAGAAAGTGATGCAGGGAAGAAAAGTCCTAATCGTCGAGCCGCACAAAGAAAGCCGGGAGAGCTTGGCCAGCGCTCTTATTAAAGCTGGTTTCGAGGTTCTTCAGGCAGGTGGCCGCGGAGATGCCATTCCTCTGCTGGACGAAGACCAAGTTGCCGCAGTTGTGACGGAGGTCAAACTTCCGGACGGCGACGGGCTCAGTATTCTCAGCCATGTCAGGGGTCATGGCCTGGTTAGTCCGGTCATTTTCGTCACGGCCTTTGGCACGATGGCTTCCGCTATTCAGGCCATGAAAATGGGCGCCGTAGATTTTTTGGTGAAACCTGTCACGGCCAGAGACATCACAGAGGCTTTGGACTCCGCTATAAGAAAATCGGACCTCAAAAATGAGGTTGGGTCTTCGGGGCATTTAGCGCAAACCTTTCAGGGTTACAACGTGGTCATTGGCGTATCTGGAGCCATGAGGGAACTTTTTTCTCTCGTGCAGCGAGTAGCGCCTTACGACGGCAATATCCTGCTCTGCGGTGAAAGCGGCTCAGGGAAGGAAATCATTGCGCGCGAAATTCACCGGCTCAGTCCAAGGAGGGACAATCCCCTCGTTCCTATCAACTGCGCCACCCTTGCGGACGATCTTTTAGAGAACGAACTGTTTGGGCATGAGAAAGGAGCTTTCACGGGAGCCAATGAGAGAAAAATCGGGGTATTCGAGACGGCTAACGAGGGAACTCTTTTTCTCGACGAGATCAATGAAATGGGACTCCGGTCCCAAGCCAAGTTGCTGCGGGCGCTGGAGCGAAAGGAATTCCGTAGGCTCGGAGGGACAAGAAAAATTAGAACTAATCTTCGGCTCATCTCTGCGACGAATGTAAACCTGGAGAATGAGGTTAAAGCTCGGAAGTTTCGCGAGGACCTTTACTACCGGATCAAGGTGGTCACGCTCACGATCCCTCCGCTCCGTGAGAGGAAAAATGATATTCCTTTTCTGATTAAAGCCTTTGTGGGGGAATTAAAGAGGACAAGCGGCAAGTCCATTCAAAGGATCAGTCCCGAGGCGCTCGCTCGATTGCAAACCTATTCTTGGCCCGGAAATGTCCGAGAACTTAAAAATGTTGTGGAGAGCATGGCTTTGATGGCCGAGGGAGATACCTTGGACATGGATAATCTCCCAGAAAACATTCGTGGAGGCCAGAGCAGCAAAGAAATGAGACTCCCCGTCGGAATCACGATGGAGGAAGCTGAGAAGGAGATTATCCGTCACTATCTGGAGTATTTTTCCACCAAAAAAGAAGCTGCGAGAGCGCTCAAGATAGGGCTTCGAACTCTTTACCACAAGCTGAAAAGATTTAGCCTGCCCGGCCCCGACCCTGCTGTCAAAGAGAAGTTATAGGGTTTTTAGCTGCAAAAATTGCACCTCTGGCTGGAGAGAACTATAAGATGTGTGCTGTTTTTGCATGTTCTTGATGCTTATTATCCTATAAGTGCAATATTGGCACTTCAGAAGTGACACGGACCCCTATAACGTCCTTCTTGGCTTCAAAGCTCTAAAATTCCTCCGTTATCTCAACTACTTAGCTTTTTCCATTAAGATGGCACTTCTTTTGCTGTTAACTAAAAAGTGGAGGAAAACGATGGGAAGGGCTGTCTGGAAAAAATAACGGTGGATCAGCGCAGTGAAGGGGAATCGTTATGAAAAGAACAGGGAAACGGGGCAGATGGGAAGAGGAGCACGGGGAAGCCCGCGAAAGAGAAGGAAGAAGCGGATAAGAGAGCAGAGGAAAAGGAGGAGAAAAAGGCTTCGGTGAAAAGAGAAGCAGCAGAAGTGGTGAAGAGGATCCTCTTAATTGACGAGAAATGGGATAGCCCACTTTTTATCTCTCTCCAACAAGAAGGGTACGAGGTCATCGCATGCGACTCGGCGCAAAAAGCTTGGGGCTTGGTTTTCCCTTTCCGGCCTTACGTCATCATCGTCCATCTCCACCAGCCAAGTAGGAGAGACGTAGCCATCCTCCAGGAATGCCGTGCCCTGGCGGAGGGCGTCCCCATCATTGTCGCTACGTCGGTCCCTGGACATGAGGCGGCCATGCAAGCGCTGGAAGAAGGGGCTACCTCGTTTCTTTCTCTCCCTGCAAAACCGGAGACTATCAGAAGAGTTCTGGATGAGTTGAGGCCCGCTTCAGGCGAGAAATGATTTGGATCCATCCGTGACATCTGCAAAAGCCTTTCTCGAGAAACAGAACAATAAGGAAGAGAAGACGGCAATGGAAGAAACCAGAAAACAGGCCCTAATGCTTGCGCATATGATTGCCTCAAGCGAAGAGCCGTTCTCAAAGGCCATTCGCGAGGCAGAAGAAAAACTCAATGAATATCTCAAAGAGGTAGATCCCCAAACTCAGAAAGAGATCATGGAGAAAATCCGTGGATATTCTTAAATTCTTAAACGGAAAGGAGGTGAAACGGATGGATAAGAAATATGCGCTTTGTTTAATCACCGCTATCTTCGCCTTTACCTTGGCCTTTGCCGGCTGTCAGAAAAAAGAGGAACCGGTTCCAGCTGCGACCTCTGCGCCTGCGGCCGGGGCTCCTGCCGGGGCTGGTGGTGTAGCTGCTGCGCCCGCAGGTGGGACAAGTCCGACAACTCCAGCGGCAACTGCTGACACCAAGACAGCAGAGAAAAAGGAAGAAGGCACAAAGAAGTAAAGGTTGGTCTTTTCTTCGATTCAGAACGGGCAAAGGGTAAGGCCTGACTATCCGCACCCTTTGTCGATTGAAAACCTAATTCAGGAGGTGCGTCAAATGAAGTTGAAATGGAAAAGAGAGCTTTTTGGTATGGCTCTAGTCCTTTCTATTGGTGTTCTTTTTTTAGTGAGCGGCTGCTCGACACCGGCAGTTTCAAAACCGCAAGAGGCAATCACGCCACAGAAAGCCGGGGCAGCCACACAACAACAGGCCAAGGCAACACCCTCTAAAGCACCACCAACCTCAAGCCTCGAGGCCCTCCAGAAGGGGAAAGCAGCCGGGGGTCCCCTACGGGATGTTAACTTCGACTTTGACCGTTATGATCTCCGGCCCGATGCCAGGGAGATCCTTAAAGGGCATGTGGCGTGGCTAAAAGCCAATCCCCAGGCCAGGGTTGAGATTGAAGGGCACTGCGATGAGCGGGGGGCCAACGAATACAACCTCGCGTTAGGGATCAAAAGAGCAAATAGCGTGAAAAGCTATCTCATCGATTCAGGCATCTCATCTAATCGTCTCTCGACCGTCAGTTATGGCGAGGAGCTGCCCCTTTGCAAAGAGCAGAATGAAATCTGCTGGGCCAAAAACAGGCGCGCCCACTTTGCCATAAAGACTACACCCACCAACTGAGGCCCCGAGGAAAGAGCAAATGAGGAACGGGAAACGAGATATAAAAGAGATTTTGCAAAAGGTTTACAGTCACAAAAGCCTGGCCGGTGTCGACCTTCGCAACCTCTATCTATCCTGCATGAACTTCTCCAACTTGGATCTCCGAAGGGCCAATTTTGAGGGTTGCAAGTTGGGTCACGCGATTCTGGATTGCAGCGACCTAACCGATGCGAATTTGGCCGATGCCGATTTGAGAAACGCGAGCTTCAAGGAAACAAATCTGACAGGAGTTATCTTCAAAGGCGCCATTGTGCTAGGAGCAAATTTCACGGGAG
>Ga0210377_10002033_pt1 | contig 17994 bp, 17 predicted proteins | sample PLM4_65_b1redo_FD_155480 | JGI IMG/M metagenome (GOLD analysis project Ga0210377, IMG submission 155480) | Groundwater sediment microbial communities from an aquifer in East River, Colorado, USA - PLM4_65_b1 redo | ecosystem: Environmental > Terrestrial > Soil > Riparian zone | place: USA: East...
GGGCGATCACCGAGGCCGCGAGGGTCGTGTACGACAGCCCCACCCGCTCGCCGTTCAGCACCGCCCCCAGCGACGGAATCGACCCGCCGTTGGGGGTCGCCACCAGGCAAAGGCTCGCCACGCGGCGGGCCCCGGCCCAGGTCACGGCGGCCGCCTCGCCGGGCTCGGCGCCGCCGTACCGCAGGTAGTAGCGCGCCACGAGGCCGCCCATGCTGTGCCCGATCAGGTTGAAGCGGGCGGCCGGCTGGCCCATGGCCTCGGCCCACCGGTCGAGCGTCTCGCCGAGCGCCCGCGCCGACTCCACGAGATCGCGGCGCCAGTCGTAGGCGAACACGTGATAAGCCCGGCCGGGGGCGCTCGATCCGTGGCGAAAGCCCGCCCCTTCGAGCAGGTGCACGAGGTCGGCGTACTCCGTGAAGCCGAACACGCGCGGCAGCACGGTGTCGATACCGAGGAGGCCACCAGGGAGGAGCGCATCCTGGCTCGAAGGCAACGGGAGGCGCAAGGGCAGCCTCAGGTCGTGGTGCCCGAACGCGTTGGCGAGGTTCAGCCAGGCCTCGGTGCCGTCGGGGCGCAACAGCCGGCTGCCCAGGAGGCCGGGGACGAGCACCGTCGGCGGGACCTCTCCGCCCGCATGGAGTGCCCGCACGAGCCGGGGGTCGAGGCGGCGGCGGGGGGTGAGCGCCTGGGCGAGGAGGACGCCCGCGGCCCCTGCGGTGGCTCCGGCGATGAAGGGCCAGACCCTCTTTCCCATCCTCAATGGACATTCTAGACGAATCGGTCTGAGGCACCTGCGCCCGCCGGGCGGCCGCAGGCTTCTGGCGCGGGGACTTGACCGGAGACTCGAGGGGCGTCTACATCCGCAAGGGCCGCTCGACGACCAAGGAGATCGTATGAAAGTCATGGGGCTTAGAGAGGCAAAGCAGCACCTGAGCGGCTGCGTGGTGCGCGCCCAGCGTGAGCGAGTGTTGATCACCAAGCAGGGCCGGCCCGCGGCGCTGATGATCGGCGTGGAGGGCCACGATCTCGAGGACGTCCTCCTGATGCAGAACCCCCGCTTCTGGAAGATGATCGAAGCGCGCCGTGCGGAGCCCACCCTCGGTATCGACGAGGTGCGGAAGCGTCTCGGAGCGCCGCCGAGGGGTCGCCGGCGTGGCTCATCCGCCAACTCCAGATGAGGAGTACAAACACGAGCGCTTGGGCTTTTGGGCGGCCGCGCGTTGGGTTAGCCTGGGGCCGCCGATGGGACAAACGCGCGTCGATCTGCTCCACCTTCTGGAGGATCTCCGGGATGCCTACCCCGGTGACCTGGAGGAGACGATCCTCACCGAGATCGTCGCCAACTCGCTCGATTCCGGCGCCCGGCGCCTGCGTGTGCTCACGGACGCCGCGGAGCGGACGATCGTGGTGGTGGATGACGGCCGGGGGATGACCCGTCGGGAGCTGAGCCGCTACCACGACGTGGCCGCGAGCACCAAGGAGCGCGGCGAGGGTATCGGCTTCGCGGGGGTGGGCATCAAGCTCGGCCTTCTGGTGGCGGAGGAAGTCCTGACCGAGACGCGTCGGGGAGCGACCCACGTCGCCACGCGCTGGCGCCTGGCTTCGCGCCAGCGAGCGCCCTGGAACTGGACGCCGCCGCCGGGTTGGGTGTCCGAGCGGGGCACCGCCGTCGGCCTCCGCCTCAAGAACCCGCTCTCGCCGCTTCTCGATCCCGGCTACGTCGAGGCCGCTCTCCGCCGGCACTTCGAGCCCCTCCTGGACGGGGCTTTCGACGACGTGCTGGCCGAGCACTACCCGGATGGAGTCGCCTTCGTCGTGAACGGCCGCTCGGTGGAGAAACGCGGGGGCCGCGACCGCGACCGCGCACCCGTGGAGGTGCGTCTCCCGAGGAAGCGCAAAGCCGCCGCGCTGGGATACGTCGAGCGTCATTCGGAGCCGATCCCGGAAGACCGCCAAGGCATCGCGATCAGCACCCTCGGCAAGGTCATCCGCCGAGGCTGGGACTGGTTGGGGCTCACGTGCGCCTCGCCCTCCCTGGTCGCGGGCCTCGTGGAGGCCCCGGGCCTCGCGGCGGTGCTGACGTTGAACAAGGGGGACTTCGTGCGCGCCGGGCGCCGAGGGATGACGTACCTCGCGTACCGCAAGGCCATTCAGGAAGCGGCCTCCCGCCCGCTTGCGGAATGGGGCGAAGCGCGGGACCACGAAGACACCGTGCGGAGGCGGGCCGCGCGCCCCCTCGAAAGGGACCTTGAGACCGTGCTCGTGGACCTGGCCGAGGACTACCCGGCCCTCACCGCGCTCGTCGAGCGAAGGGCCGGGGGCCAGCGCCGTCTTCCCACCGGCAAGGACGGTATTGTCGCCACGGGCGCCGTCGGCCCCGGATCAGCGGCCGGGCCGGAGACGCCCAAGAGGGACGCCGATCTCACGAGCCCGGTTGGCGCCGAACCGACGTCGCATCACGAGGCACCGGTGGTTCCCGTCGCGGAGGAGGGGCCACCGAGCCCGACCCTGAACGAGCCCGTACCGTCGACCCTCGAGCCCCCGGCGCCGGCCCACGGCCCCCGACGGCCCGCTCGCTACGGCCTCGCCATCGACTTCGAGGACCAGCCCGACCACCCTGAGCTCGGTCGCCTCGTCGAGTCCACGGTCTGGGTGAACACGGCCCATCCCGCCTACGCGCGCGCAGAGGCATCGCGCTCCGAGGGCTACCACGTCGCGCTGACCGTGGGATTGTCGCTCGCTCCCCTGGCCGCGGAGCCCGGAAAGAGCCAGGACTTCCTGACGGAGTTCCTCGCCCGATGGGGCGAGTCGCTCGGCCGCGACCGCCGCCGACGTCGCGGCCGGCCGGTTGTCCGGCCGAGACGCGGCGTGTAGCATTTCATGTTTCGCGGGCTACCTCGGCATGAGCGGCCCTGCGCTTTGAAAGGACCTCATGAATCGTGCGATGAGAATCGGCTCCGCGCTGGCCTTGGCCGTCTCGATGTCGGTCCTGGGCGCGGGGTGCGCCAAGCAGAATCCCAATCCCGGGGCCTCGGCCTCTCCTGCGGCGGCCGCCGGCGAACTCCAGACCGACGACCAGAAGGTGCTCTACGCCCTCGGCGTGATGCTGGGACAAAACGTGGCGAACCTCAACATCTCGGCCGCGGAGCTCGAGCTCGTGAAACGCGGGCTCGCGGATGGGGCGACCGGCAAGAAGCCGGCGGTGGAGATGGCGCAGTTCGCCCCGAAGATCCAGGCCTTTGCCCAGTCGCGGGCTGCGGCCCAGGCCGTGGCCGAGAAGGGCAAAGCGCAGGCCTTCCGGGACGCCGCGGCCAAGGAGGCAGGGGCGGTGACCACGAACTCCGGCCTCGTCTTCACGAGCCTGAAGGCAGGCACGGGAAAGAGCCCGAGCGGGACCGACACCGTGAGGGTCCACTATCGCGGCACCCTCGCCGACGGGACCGAGTTCGACAGCTCCTACAAGCGGGGCCAGCCCATCGAGTTCCCGCTGAATGGTGTCATCGCCTGCTGGACCGAAGGCGTCCAGAAGATGAAGGTGGGCGAGAAGGCCAAGCTCGTGTGCCCCTCTGAGATCGCGTATGGCGACCGCGGGGCGCCCCCGGCCATCCCCGGCGGTGCCACCCTCGTCTTCGAGGTCGAGCTCCTCGACATCGTCAAGAAGTAGCCCGCCCAAGGTGTATCATCTCGGGCCGTGCGGGGCGTCCGCTCCGCGCGGCCCCGGAGGCGTCCTCGAGTGAAGATCCACGAGTACCAAGGCAAGGTGATCCTCGCCGCCCATGGCGTGCCGGTCCCCAAAGGCAGGGCGGCCTATAACCCCGCCGAAGCGGTCGAGATCGGCAAGGAGCTGGGCTTCCCGGTGGTGGTGAAGGCCCAGATCCACGCGGGCGGTCGCGGAAAGGGCGGCGGCGTCAAGCTCGCGCGGACCGCCGAGGAGTGCGAGGCCCTGGCCAAGGCCATGCTCGGGATGACCCTGAAGACGCACCAGACCGGTCCCGAAGGGCGGGTTGTGCGCCGTCTGCTCATCGAGCAGGGCATGGACCTCGCCGGAGCGAAGGAGATGTACCTCGCGATCGTGATCGACCGGGCATCCGGCAAGCCCGTGGTCATGGCCTCGGCCCAGGGCGGGATGGACATCGAGGAAGTCGCAGCCAAGGATCCGAAGGCGATCCTGAAGGAGACCGTGGAGCCGGCGGTCGGCTTCCAGGCCTTCCAGGCGCGGAAGCTGGCCTTCGGCCTGGGGTTGCCCGCCGCCTCCGTGGGGGCGGCGGTCACCTTCATGCAGGCGCTCTACCGGGCCTTCGAGTCGGCCGACGCGTCGCTCCTCGAGATCAACCCCTTCCTCATGACCAAGGCGGGCGCCCTCCTGGCCCTCGACGCCAAGATCAACTTCGACGACAACGCCCTCTACCGCCACCCCGAGTTCAAGGAGCTCCGGGACCTCGACGAGGAGGACGCGCTCGAGGTGGAGGCCAGCAAGTACAACCTCAACTACATCAAGCTCGAGGGCGGCAACGTCGGCTGCATGGTCAACGGGGCCGGTCTGGCCATGGCCACCATGGACATCATCAAGCTGGCCGGAGGATCCCCCGCGAACTTCCTCGACGTGGGGGGCGGGGCCACCGCGGAGCAGATCCGCAACGCCTTCCGCATCCTCATGACCGACGTGGACGTGAAGGCGGTCCTCATCAACATCTTCGGCGGCATCCTCCGCTGCGACGTGCTCGCCGAAGGGGTCATCGCCGCGGTCCGCGACCTGAACGTCAAGGTCCCCGTGGTGATCCGCATGAAAGGCAACAACGAGGAGAGAGGCAAGCAGATGCTCCGCGATTCGGGCCTCAACTTCGCGACCGCCGACGACATGAAGGAGGCCGCGAAGAGAGTGGTCCAGGTCGCGGGAGGTGCGGCGTGAGCGTCCTCGTCGGCAAGGACACGCGGCTTCTCGTGCAGGGGATGGGGAAGCACGGCACCTTCCACGCCTTGGGCTGCCGCGACTACGGCACCAAGGTGGTCGGAGGCGTCACCCCGGGCAAGGGCGGAACCAAGGTCGAGGGCTTCCCTCTCTTCGACAGCGTGAGCGAGGCCGTCCTGAAGACGGGAGCCAACGTGTCGGTCGTCTTCGTGCCGCCCGCGGGCGCCGCCGACGCGATCATGGAGGCCGCGGACGCCGGCATCGCCCTCGTCGTCTGCATCACCGAAGGCATCCCCACCCTCGACATGGTGAAGGTCGCGGCCTACCTCAAGGGCCGGCCGACCCGGCTCATCGGCCCGAACTGCCCCGGCATCATCTCGCCCGGCGAGAAGTGCAAGGTCGGGATCATGCCCGGCCACATCCACAAGGGGGGCAGTGTCGGGGTGGTCAGCCGGAGCGGGACCTTGACCTACGAGGCGGTGGCCCAGCTCACCGCCCTCGGGATCGGCCAGTCGACCTGCATCGGGATCGGGGGCGACCCCATCACCGGCACCAGCCACACCGATGCCATCGACCTCCTGGGCAAGGACCGCGCCACCAAGGCCATCGTCATGATCGGCGAGATCGGCGGGTCGGCGGAGGAAGAGGCCGCGGTCTACGTGAAGAAGCACGTGAAGAAGCCGGTGATCGGCTTCATCGCCGGCCAGACGGCCCCTCCGGGACGGCGCATGGGCCATGCTGGCGCCATCATCGCGGGCGGCAAAGGCACGGCGGAAGAGAAGATGAAGGCCATGAAGGCCGCGGGCATCCACGTCGTCAAGTCGCCCGCCGACCTGGGGGCCGCCGTGGCCAAGGCCTTGGGCAAGAAATAGCGACGTCGAGGTGAGTGAGCTTTGAAGGAAAGAACGTTCTCGATCATCAAGCCGGACGCGGTGAAGGCGAAGCAGGCGGGTGAGATCCTCTCCCGCATCGAGAAGGCCGGCTTCCGCATCGTCGCGCTTCGCCAGCGGCATCTGACCCGTGCGGAGGCGGAAGGCTTCTACCACGTCCACGAGGCGCGGCCCTTCTTCGCGAGCCTGTGCGAGTTCATGTCCTCGGGGCCGTGCATCACCATGGTGCTCGAGCGCGAGAACGCGATCGCCCAGCTGCGCGAGATCATGGGTGCGACCGATCCCGCCAAGGCTGCGGCGGGCACGATCCGCAAGGACTTCGCGTCCTCGATCGAGGCCAACTGCATCCACGGCTCCGACGCCGCCGAGACCGCGGCCTGCGAGATTGGCTATTTCTTTTCGGGGCTGGAGCTCGGGTAGCGTCACCGGGTCGTCGGCGGACTGAGGTTCCGACCGACCCGGAATCCCGGCTACGATCGACCCTGTGTCGGACCTGTCTCAGATCGGCCGGATCCTCGTCGTCGTGGGCGTGATCCTGGCCGGCCTCGGCCTCCTGCTCATCTTCGCGGCTCTTCCGGCGGTGGCCCGGGCGGGGCGCAGCAGCGCCAGGCCCACGACTCCGACCACCGCTACGGGCCCCCACATGGCGAGAGCGGGCGCCAGGTGGCCGGCGTCTGCCGCTTGCTCACCCATGCGAAGGAGTGCGTGAGCGACCCAGACCACGGCGAAGCCGGCGACGCACCGAGTCAGCCTCCTTTTGAGGGTCGACGCGATGGCGCCTGCGGCCAGCGCGAGCGCCAGGCAGGAGGCTCCGAGCGCCAGCTTCTTGTGCCATTCGAGCTCGAACCGCGCGGCCTCCTGGGCGCGTCCCTCTCGATGCAACTCGGCCGAGCGCGCCGCCAAGTCGTCGAAACTCATCTCGCGGTCGCCGGGGACGAGGGGCCCTGTAGACTCGGGCGCGAGGATCCCGGTCACGCGCTGACGAAACTCCCGGTTGGCGACGGGCGTGAGCCAGGCGGCGATGGCGAAAGTCGCAAGGCCAGACACCGCGCCGACCCACAGCCGCGCTCTTCGTCGCTCCGCTGGCGCCTTGACCGATCCCAGTGAGAGAGCGAAGAGCAAGCCGATGGGTATGGCCAAGGCCACGACCGAGGGCACGAGCAGGGCTACGGCGCCGCCCGCGCTCAAATGCCGAAGGAGGCGATACTGCTGCCCGAGCAACAAGACGCTGACGACCGTGACGCCCAGGCCCACGCGCGCGAAGAGTCGCTTCGTGGCTCGAGCCTCTTCCGCGCTCGTCCCCCAGGCGTTCGCCCACAGGTGGCGGCCCGAGTCGACCATCCAGGTGATACCGAGCGCCCGCCAGAAGGCCAGAGCGCCTCGCGCGCGTACGAGAGCGCGGGCCCACCCACCCTGCGCTTGGGCGTGCTCGAACTGCAGGTCGGCCAGGAGGGGAAAGAGCACCCGCTCGCGGGTGGCTTCCGATGCTGCGCGCTCCGCGATGCCGCGAAGCCACCGGCCGGGAAGACGGTCGATGGTCGGTTCGCCCTTCATCACGCGTTCTCCCATGCCAGTTTCCGGCTGACCACGGCCCAGGCTTCCCGCGCGCGCCTTCCGAGTGAAGTGAGCCGATACATCCGGCGCGGCAGGCCGATGGCGCCCGGCGGCTTCGCTTCCTGCGCCGACGTCACGTAACCCTTGTCCTCCATCCGGCCCAACGTGACGTAGACGGTTCCTCGCTTGAGCCGTCCGCCCGAGGCTGATACGAGCTCGAGGCCGTACATCTCGTGCGAACCCGCCAGAAGGTCGAGGATCAGCGCCTCTTTGCGCGAGACCGTGGGGAGTCGTGTCGATTTCATTTGAGTGTTTATTTATCGATCTGACAGAATGTAAGACTTAGGCCCTGGGTTGTCAACCCCCGGGGGAGAACAAAGAACCGCTCATCCTACCCGACGGTTATTGGGAAGGGTGTAACAACGGAGGGGTGCTGAAAGGAGCGGCCAGCCGGGCTCCTTTCAGCACCCTGCGGATCATGATCGGCGGGGTCAGGCGCTGCCCGTCGGCCGCCGACGCCTGGATGCGGCGCACCACCTCCATGCCCTTGACCACGCGACCGAAGGCCGCGAAGCCCTGGCCGTCGGGGTTGCGCTTGCCGCCGAAGTCCAGGGACGGCTGGTCGCCGATGCAGATGAAGAAGTCCGAGGTCGCGGTGTCGGGCCCGTTCCGCGCCATGGAGAGGGTGCCGTCCCGGTGTCGAAGCCCGGTCTTGTTGGTGCGCTCCAGGGGGATCGGGGCATGGTCGGAGGCGCCCTGCTCCGGGTTCACGCCGGCCTGGATCACCTCGATGAGGGCGCTTTGGCCGGGTTGGTTGTCGAGGCGGACCGTCCGGTGAAAGCCGCCGCCATCGTAGCGGCCGCCATCGAGGTAACGGAGGAAGTTGGCCGCCGTTAGCGGAGCGCGAGCGACGTCGACCTCGAGCACGATCACGCCCCGCTCGGTCTCGAGGGTCACCACGACTGGCGGTGACGCGGCTTCGCTCTGAGCCGCCGTCGCGCACGCCAGGACGAGCAGGAGGGCCATCTGCGCCCGGGCCGAGCTCTTCAACGTTTCCTCCCTCTTCGCGGGAGTGATGCTGGCACAACGCTTCCGTCGCGGCAAAGCCCTTCGGGACGAGTACCCGTACGCCGGGCGTAGTTCCCGACTCGGCCCCCAGCTCCCAGATCTGGCCTAACGGGCTATCTCCCATCTGAGAAGCAGGTTGCGCGGGCAACCCTCGTAGGCATGCAGGGTGCAATGACGAGGAGCGGGGAGAGAGAAATGGTCAAGGGAGTCCTCGAGTTCACGCCGGCCCAGCTTGCCGGCCCACTGTCACAAGCCGCACTCGTCCAGGTCCTTCGTGTCCTCTTCGTCGGTCGCCTGACCGGGCGGCTGTCGCTCACGCGCGACGACGAGACCCTCGAGCTGCGCTTCATCTCCGGTCACCTGGTGAGCGGCTCCTCCGGGCCCGTCGCGGGGCGCCTCGGCGAGATCCTCCTGCGCTCAGGAGTTCTTTCTCACGTCGACCTCGACTCCGCGCTCGAACAGGCTCGCCGCGAAGGCCGCCGCCTCGGTCCGGTGCTCGCGGAGCGAGGAGGCGCGACCAGAGCCCAGATCGAAGAGGCCCTGCGTCTCCAGGTCCGGGGAGTCCTCTTCACCGCCTTCTTCTGGCGGCGGGGCTCCTTCCTCTTCGAGCCGGACGACGGATCGACCTCCGCGCTCGAAGAGGTCAGCCTCCACCTGTGCACGGCCCAGCTCATCCTCGAAGCGGTGAGCTGCGTGGAGCAGCCGCCGGCCGTGCGCCAGGCGCTCGGCGACCTCGATCGCCCCGTGGCCGCCGTCGATGGTCCTCGCGTGCGCCTCGAAGGGGTGACGCTGAGCCCGGCCGATGCCTTCGTCCTGTCGAGGGCCGACGGCGCCCTCACCGCCCGCGAGATCCTGGAGATCACGCCGCTTCCCAAGGAGACCGTGGAGCGGAGCCTCCTGGCCCTCCTTTCCGTCGGGGTGGTGGAGTGGCGCACCCGGAACCGTCCACGGCTGGTCGGCCGCCCCGACCAGACCGTCGCCCTCTCGCGCGAGGCGGTGCGCCAGGCGATCGAAGAGCACGCGGACCAAACCGCGAGCCGGATCCTGGAGATCGACGCCACTTTCGGCGCGCTCGGCGGCAAGACTCACCACGACGTGCTGGGCCTCGCCCCCTCGGCGACCGTGGTCGAGCTTCGGGAGGCGTACCAGGGGCTCACCCGGCGCTTCCATCCCGATGCCGTGGGCGAGTTGCCGTCCGAGCAGGCGGCCCGGGTCCGCGCGATCTTCATGCGCATCTCCGAGGCCTACAACACGCTCCGCGTCTCCGCTCCCCTCGGCCGCGCGGATTCGCCGAGCGTCGCTCCCGTGCCGGTGGCCGTCAAGGCCACCATTACCGAGTCGGCTCCGGCCGCATCCCCGGGCGCAGGGGCTCCCGCCAAAGACCCGCAAGAACGCCTCCGCGAAGCCCAGGAAGCACTCGCCCAGCGTCCCTGGGAGGCCCTGGCCGCCGCCGAGCGCCTCCTCGACGAAACGGCCGGCCCGCTGCGCCAGCAGGCGAGGCTGCTGAGAGCGCGGGCGCAGCTCCGGAACCCGGTCTCCTGTCGGGCCGGTGAGCTGGACCTGCGCGAGATCATCAACGAGACACCGGACTTCGTCGACGCCATCCTCGTGCTCGGGACCTTCTACAAGGATCGAGGCCTCGCGGCCCGCGCGGCTTCGATGTTCAAGAAGGTCCTCGAGCTCCAGCCCGGCCACCGGCGCGCGCTGGACGAGGTGAGGGACCTGCCCCGGCCCGAGCCCGGGCCCATGCGGTTCTCCGACCGCTACGCGGCCGCGCGGGCCTGAACCGTCGCGCCGTTCCGTCCCGGCCGCGGCTTGCGGGCGGCGCGTGGAAGTGAAATCCTTACGACCTTTCTGGCGGAGGTCGGCGCATGTCGGTGAAGTCGGACAGGTGGATCCGGAAGATGGCCCTCGAGCACCGGATGATCGAGCCCTTCTCCGAAAAGCAGGTCCGGGACGGGGTCGTCTCCTACGGGCTTTCGTCCTACGGGTACGACGTACGCATCGCGGACGAGTTCAAGATCTTCACCAACATCAACTCCACGATCGTCGACCCGAAGGACTTCGATCCGCGGTCCTTCGTCGACTTCAAGGGCGAGGTCTGCATCATCCCCCCGAACTCGTTCGCCCTCGCGCGCACCGTGGAGTACTTCCGGATCCCGAGGTCCGTGATCACGGTGTGCGTGGGCAAGTCGACCTACGCGCGCTGCGGGATCATCGTCAACGTCACGCCCTTCGAGCCCGAGTGGGAGGGCATCGTGACCCTCGAGGTCTCGAACACGACACCCTTGCCGGCCAAGATCTACGCCAACGAAGGGATCGCGCAGGTGCTCTTCTTCGAGAGCGACGAGATCTGCGAGACCTCCTACGCCGACAAGAAAGGCAAGTACCAGGCCCAGCGGGAGCTCACGCTGCCAAGACTCTAGCAGTGTGCGGAGAGGGTCGATGGCCGTCCTCTCCGCACACTGCTAGACAATCCCTCCCAAAGCCGTCGGGTAGGATGCCCCATCCCCCCGTCCGCCCAACTCCCAGCGTCAAGCAAGTCCCCCCTACTACGCTAGACTTTCCCCGAGCATCAGAACGCGAAGCAAACCAGGAGGCGGTCGGTGGTCCAGGAAACGGTCAGGCTCGAAGGGCACCTCATCGATTCGGACATCCTGCGGCGGGTGTTCGACCGCATCGTGGAAGAGGGAGGCGAGTTCGAGGTACTCGCCTTCCAGGTGGGCAAGACCAACGAGCAGCCCTCGTCGGCGGAGATCGCGGTCCGGGCCAAGGACCCCCATACCCTCGACGTGATCCTGGAAGGCCTGGGCTACTGGGGCGCGGTCACCACCGTGGGCGATGCCCGCTTCGCGTCCGCTGAAGCCGACGGCATCCTGCCCGACGAGTTCTACTCCACCACGAACTTCGACACCCTGGTGCGCATCGACGGCCGTTGGACCCAGGCCCTCGACCAGAAGATGGACTGCGCGCTCGTCATGAGGGAGGGCGCGCCGCGCTGCGTGAAGCAGCGGCTGGTCCGAAAGGGCGAGAGCGTGCTGCTGCGGGGCGGCGGGATCCGGGTGCGCCCGCCGGAACGGAGCCGCGAGGCGTCGGTGTTCGGCTTCATGTCCAACGACATCTCGGCGGAGATCAACAAGGGGATCGCCATCCGGGGGACCGCCCGCGAGATGAGACGGGCGCGCGAAGCCAAGGAGAGGATCGTGCTCGTGGCCGGGCCCGCCATCGTCCACTCCGGCGGCGACACGGCCCTGGCCCGGCTCGTCCGCGACGGCTGGGTTGACGTGATCCTGACCGGCAACGCCTTCGCCGTCCACGACCTCGAGAAGTCGATCCTGAAGACGAGCCTGGGCGTGTGCCAGTTCAGCGGCCGTGCCCTCGAGGGCGGGAGCCGCAACCACCTCTATGCGATCAACGCGGTGAACCGGGTGGGGGGCATCCGCGCCGCCGTCGAGCTGGGTCTCGTCCACTCGGGGGTGATGTACGAGGCGGTGCGGGCCGGGGTCACCTTGGTCCTGGCCGGCTCCATTCGGGACGACGGGCCCCTCGTGGACACGATCACCGACATGCTGGCCGCCCAGAAGGCCTACGTCGCCGCCCTCGAAGGCGCGGGGGTGTGCCTCATGCTGGCCACCGCCCTCCACTCCATCGCGGTGGGAAACCTCTTGCCGGCGCGGGTCCGCACCGTGTGCGTGGACATGACCGAGTCCGTTCCGGTGAAGCTGTCGAACCGCGGCACCATGCAGGCCATCGGCCTCGTCACGGATGTGGGCTTCTTCCTCGAGCGGCTGGAGGCCGAGCTGCGCGCTGCTTCTTGAGGCTTCGCCCTTGGATAAGAACGGGGCCGTCCTACTCGACGGCTTTGGTGAAGATAGTGAACAACGGCGCGGTGCTGAAGAGAGCGGTGCGCGGACTCTCTTCAGCACCGATCAGGGATACCTGCAGGCCGTATCGACTTTCGGGTCGCAGAAGGTGAAGCCCAGGCTGTTCGAGGCCACGCCGTCCAGGATGCCGTAGATGTCCCACTTGCCGGGCTTCAGGACCTTGACCTTCCGCTGGAAATCGCCGGAGATCGCGATGTCGACCATCGTGGGGTCCGAGATCACGAAATCGACGTTCCCCTTCCCGTTGGTCGGCTTCTCGTCGGCGTCCTTGCCCGTCATGTCGAGGCGGATCGTGTAACCAAGCGGAATGGGCTCGCGGACCACCTGCCTCACCGGGTCGGGCGTGGGCAACACCCAGGTCCCGTTGGCGTCGAAGAGCTGGAAGAAGCGCAGGATGACGCGGACGGGGGGAGCGGTGTTCGTGGTGGGCGGCTCGCACAACCCCACCACGCAGGCGGGATCGGGCGTGGGGGACGGAGTGGGAGTCGGCGCGGGAACGGGCGTCGGAGTGGGGGCCGGGGTCGGGGGGGCGGTGGGCGACCCGCCGCCGCAGCCCCCGAGGGCGAGGGCGAGGGCGACGGGCGCGGCGAGCCTGGAACCGAGAATGGCCATGAGAGCCTCCGGGCTACTCTTCGGACATGAAGGGGTAGCGGTAATCATGCGGCGGGACGAACGTCTCCTTGATCGCGCGCGCGCTGACCCAGCGCACCAGGTTCAGCTTCGAGCCGGCCTTGTCGTTCGTGCCGGACCCCCGCGCCCCGCCGAAGGGCTGTTGGCCCACGACCGCGCCCGTGGGCTTGTCGTTGACGTAGAAGTTGCCGGCGGCGTTCCGGAGGGCCGAAGCCGCTTCGCGGATGGCCGCGCGGTCGCGGGCGAACACCGCGCCCGTGAGGGCGTAGGGGGACGTCTGGTCCACGAGGGCGAGGGCCTCCTGCCATCGCTCGTCGGGGAACACGAACGCGGTGACGACGGGGCCGAAGATCTCCTCCCGTAGCAGCCGGTACGACGGGTCGGCCGTCTCCACGAGCGTGGGCTCGACGAAGTAGCCGGTCTCGCCGTTCGTGCCCCCCCCGGCCACGACCTTCGCGTTTGCCCGCGCGTCGGCGACGTACTCGGAGATCTTGTCGAAGGCTTTCTTGTCGATCACGGCTCCCATGAAGTTGCGGAAGTCCGTGACGTCGCCGAGGCGGATGTCCCGGATGATCGCCACCACCCGGTCGCGGACGTCGCTCCAGAGGGAGCGGGGCACGTAGATCCGGCTCACCGCCGAGCACTTCTGTCCCTGGTACTCGTAACCGCCGCGGGCGACGGCCACGGCCAGGGCCGCGGGGTCGGCGGAGGCGTGGGCCACGATGAAGTCCTTGCCCCCCGTCTCTCCCACGATCCGGGGATAGGAGCGGTAGCTCTCCATCTGGGCGCCGATCGTCCGCCACATGGAGTTGAAGACCTCGGTGCTGCCGGTGAAATGGACGCCGGCCAGGTCGCGGTGGCTGAGCAGGGTCTCGGACACCATGGCCGAGTCGCCCATCACGAGGTTGATGACGCCCGGGGGGAGGCCCGCGGCCTCGAGGAGCCTCTGGATGTAGTAGGCGCTCGGGATCGCGCTCGAGGCGGGCTTCCAGACCACGGTGTTGCCCATGAGGGCGGGGGCCGTGGGCAGGTTGCCGGCGATCGACGTGAAGTTGAAGGGCGTCACCGCGTAGACGAAGCCCTCGAGCGCTCGATACTCGAGCTCATTCCACATCGCGGAGGTCGAAAGCGGCTGTTCGCCGTAGAGCTCCTGCGCGTAGTGGGGGTTGTATCGCCAGAAGTCGACGAGCTCGGCCGCCGAGTCGATCTCCGCCTGGAACACGGTCTTCGACTGGCCGAGCATGGTGGCCGCGTTGAGGGTCGGCCGCCAGGTGGTGGCCAGGAGCTCCGCCGCCTTCAGGAAGACGGCCGCGCGATCCTCCCACGGCCAGCTCGCCCACTCGCGATGGGCCCCGCGCGCCGCTTCCACCGCCTGCACCACGTGCTCGCGCGTGGCCTTGTGCCAGTCCGCCAGCACGTGGCGGTGGTCGTGGGGCATGACCGCCTTGCCGGTGTTCCCCGTGCGCACGTCCTTCCCGCCGATGACCAGGGGGATGTCGATCCGCTCGCCCGCCATCGCCCGGAGCCGAGCCTTGAGCTCCGCTTTCTCGGGCGCGCCGGGGCCGTAGGCCTTGACCGGCTCGTTGACGGGGGTCGGGACGCGGCGGACGCCGGCGAAGGCCGCGGCTTCAGTCTCAGGCATGGACGAGGTCCTTTCGTGAGGTCATTTCGCGGAAGAGGGGACGGGGTTCGCGGAGCGCACCCACGAGGGCCCCCAGCGTCCTCAGCCGATAGTCGCCGCGCGCCGGGTTGTGATAGCCGAAGGGTCGCTCTTCAAGCAGCAGGTCGGCCGAGTCGCGCATCGGCTCGAAAGCGTGCCCTTCGTGCCACTCGTTGAACGAGTTGATGTAGACGAGGAAGAAACCCCGGCGGGCGTTGGACAGCGACGAGTCCGTCTGGACGTCGACCGTCGCCTCGAACGACTCGCGGATCCGGGCGGTGGAGGCCGACGCGGCCTTCTCGCGCTCCTCCGCCCGGGCCCAGTCCACCACGTCCCCGGCGGCGGCGGTGGGTCGGGGCACGTAGCAGGGATCGGACGGATCGGGGGCGCGCGAGCCGTCGGGCGGGGGCAGGCGGGGCTCGATCTGGTCGTACCCGGGATTGACGTTGAAGGAGAAGAGCAGGCCGGCGCGCGAGGCCCCTTCCGCGAGGGGCCGGTAGCGTTCGGGCCCGATGAAGTTGTCGTAGATGCCGATGCCGTCGAAGCCCGAGGCTGGGGTCCGGGCGAACTCGAGCGAGTCGGCCAGCAAGGTGACGTGGTCGAAGTCGCCGCGCAGGGTGGTCCGGAGGCGGTCGATCTGCTCACGCCACACCGCGTCCGACGTGAAGTCCGGAGTCACGTGGACCTGCCCGCGGCAATCGGTGCTCGACTCGGGGAGGATGCAGCGGAAGCCCTTGAAGACCGGCCCCTCCGCTCCGTCCGCGTTCCGGAGGAGGAGGAAGGCGTCGAATCGGCGCCTCTCGCCGAACCGCTCGATCAGGTAGAGGACGTCGTCGGCGAAGCGCCGGCCCCGGTCGTCGGCATACGGCTCAAGGGCGAAGGTCACCTTGATGCCGTGGTCACCCATGACGTCCATGATCCGCGGCGCGGCCAGGTCCTCATAGCTGCCCCGGCCCCACCACGAGAGGGCGATGGCTCCGACTCCCGATTCGCGAATCCACCGTGCGTGCTGCTGCAGCACGGAGAACGAGGCCACGTCGTACGGCCCGAGGCGGGGCACGAAGGCGGATGCGATGTCGTAGGGCGGCTGGCGGTCGAGGTAGTCCCAGTGTGCGTAGTCCGGAGGGCCGCCGTACCAGGGGTAGTACTCGAAGACGAAGTGGCGTTTCAAGTCGGGGAAGCGCGCGAGCGGGGCCGCGCCCTCCGGCCCGCGGCGTAGCGAGGCCCAGGCCGAGGGGGCGGGAAGGAGACTGGCCGCCGAGGAGGCGGCTCCGGCCCGGAGCGCGCGGCCGAGGAACGCACGGCGCGAAGCCACCGGCATTGGGCCATTCTATCCCGACCCTCCCGTCGAGTAGGATCCCCCGTTTGCCGCGGTTTCCGAGCCTCTGATAGACTTTCCCTTTTTCGAGGAACGGAATGATCCGGCCGTACCAGGGCCAGTGGCCGAAGCTCGGCGAGCGCGTCTACGTGGACGCATCCGCCCAGGTGATCGGCGCCGTGACGCTCGGCGCGCACGCGAGCGTCTGGATGAACGCGGTCCTGCGCGGCGACGTGAATGCAATCCAGGTGGGTGACGGGAGCAACGTCCAGGACAACTGCGTGCTGCACTGCACCGCCGAGCACCCGACCACCCTCGCCGACCACGTCACGGTGGGGCACTCCGTCACCCTCCACGGCTGCCGCGTCGGCTCCTACTGCCTCATCGGGATCGGGGCCATCGTCCTGAACGGGGCCGAGATCGGCGACGAATCGGTGGTGGCTGCGGGCACGCTCGTGCCCGAGGGCATGAAGGTCCCACCCCGCAGCCTGGTCATGGGCCTTCCCGCCAAGGTGCGCCGTGAGGTCACCGAGGTGGAGCGCCAGGAGCTCCGCCACCTGGCGGCGAGCTACGTGGGATACAAGGAGACCTACCTCGCCGAGACCGAGGCCGTATCGGTGAGGCCCACGGCCAGCCTTGGTTAGCGTCCGCGCGGTCAAGGGGACGAGGGACATCCTCCCCGACGAGTCTTTGGCCTGGCAGCGTGTCGAAGCCGCCGCCCGGGGCCTCTTCGCCCGCTACGGATACCGCGAGATCAGGACCCCGGTCTTCGAGGAGACCCAGCTGTTCGCGCGCGGCATCGGGGCGGAGACCGACATCGTCGCCAAGGAGATGTACACCTTCGACGACCGCGACGGCTCGTCCTTGACCCTGCGCCCCGAGGCCACCGCGGGCATCGTGCGCGCGGTGATCGAGCACAGCCTCTTCAACACCGATCCGGCGCTCAAGGTCTACGCCATGGGACCGATGTTCCGGCGCGAGCGGCCCCAGAAGGGCCGCTACCGCCAGTTCCATCAGGTCGACGTCGAGGCCTTCGGCTATTCGAGCCCGAGTGTCGACGCCGAGGCGATCGAGATGGCCCTCGGCTTCCTGGAGGCCTGCGGCTTGCCGGCCGTGGAGCTGGTCTTGAACTCGGTGGGAGACGAAGCCTGCCGGCCTTCGTACGTCGAGACCCTCCGCGCTGCGCTCCGCGCGAACCTCTCGAAGCTGGGCCCCGACAGCCAACGCCGGACGGAGACGAACCCCCTCCGTGTCCTGGACTCGAAGGTCCCGGAAGAGCAGGCGCTGATCGCCGCCCTCCCCAAGATCGGCGACCACCTGTGCGGACCGTGCCGAGACCACTTCGACGAGGTGAAGGGTCAGCTCGACCTCCTCGGCATCCGGTACCGGGTCGAGCCGCGGCTCGTGCGCGGCCTCGACTACTACAAGAAGACGACCTTCGAGGTCGTGAGCGGCGACCTCGGCGCCCAGAACAGCGTCCTCGGGGGCGGCCGCTACGACGGGCTCGTGCGCGACCTGGGCGGGCCCGACGTTCCCGGCGTGGGCTGGGCGCTCGGCCTCGAGCGGCTGCTCCTGCTCCTCCCGGTGGGGGAGGGCGAGCCTCGGTGCGATGTGTTCCTGGCGCCGCTCGTGCCGGAGGCCGGGCATGACGCCCTGCGCCTGCAGCAGGCCCTCCGGCGGGACGGTCTCCGGGTGTTGATCGATCCGGAAGGGCGGAGCTTCAAGTCGCGCATGAAGCTGGCCGACAAGCTCGCCGCCCGCTTCGTGGTCATTCGCGGCGAGGACGAGCTGGCCCGCGGGGTCTGGAGCGTCCGGGACATGGGGGATTCGAGCCAGGAGGAGGTTCCCCTCGTTCGCATCGTGGAGCACCTGGAAACGAAGGTCAGGGAGAAGGCCAATGGTTGAGACCCTCGGCGAGCTGACGCGCACGCACCATTGCGGCTCGCTTCGCGACGCGCACGTCGGCCAGACCGTGACCCTCATGGGCTGGGCGGCCACGCGGCGCGACCTGGGCGGGGTCGTGTTCATCGACCTGCGCGACCGCGAGGGGATCTGCCAGGTCGTGGCCCGGCCCGAGGTGT
>Ga0210377_10002034_pt1 | contig 17982 bp, 15 predicted proteins | sample PLM4_65_b1redo_FD_155480 | JGI IMG/M metagenome (GOLD analysis project Ga0210377, IMG submission 155480) | Groundwater sediment microbial communities from an aquifer in East River, Colorado, USA - PLM4_65_b1 redo | ecosystem: Environmental > Terrestrial > Soil > Riparian zone | place: USA: East...
TCGCACTGGCCGCGTCGTCGCTCTACAACCTGAACGCTGTCTTCCTTGTCTACCTCGTGCTGTTGCTGGTCCTGCTGACGGTCTCCCTGGTCATCCTCACCTTTTACGGACAGGACAGCGCCATGGTGATTTCCACTCCTGACCTGCATAAGGTCTTCTCCATCGCACTCGTCATGCCGGCAGTGACCATCCCCTTGATGCTCGTTTTTTTCGTCATTCTTCCCAGAACCCCGCATCCGCTCTGGAACGTGCTCAACATGCCCGGCTCAAAGGTGACCGGGTTCACCGAAACTGTCCAGCCCGGGACCTCCGCAACTGTCGGCGAGGTGAAAAACGTGGCATTCCGGGCCGAGAGCCCACGATTGCCGGCGAGCAGGCTCTACTGGCGCGGCATTGTATTGAACAGCCTGGCTGGAGACGTATGGGTCAGGAAAGAACCTCCTGCCGGAGAGACTTACTCTCTTGCGAGCGGTCCCGTTATCCGCCAGACAGTTTATCCTGAACCGGGCCGCACCAGGTATCTGCTCGCCCTGAATATTCCCCGGCAGATTTCCGGCATCAGGGTTTCTTCCTCAACGGATCATGTCTTCAGCAGGTCATTCGAAGCAAGACAGCGGATCAGGTACGACGCACTCTCGGTGCTCTCCGGGAACATCGACTCCGGAAAGGGGATAAACAGGGAGTTTTACCTGCAGCTTCCCGACCATCTGCCGGTACGGCTGCGGGATGCGGCAGAGGGGCTGGCGCGCCGGGGCAGAAACGATGGGGAGAAACTGGCGCTCCTGGAAAGTTTTTTCCTCAGCCAGCGAGTTTCCTACGCTACCACCGGCCTTCCGGTCGGGCCCGACCCCCTTGACGAATTCCTCTTTGAAAAAAAGCGGGGACATTGCGAGCTCTTCGCTTCAGCCGCGGCAACGCTGCTGCGCCTTGCCGGCATTCCCGCCCGTCTTGTCGGCGGTTATCTCGGCGGGGTCTACAACGACATGGGTGGCTATTATACGGTCAGCGAGGATATGGCCCATGTCTGGGTGGAGGCCTACATTGCCGGCCGGGGTTGGCAGACGGTTGATCCGAGCAGATGGGCGGTGAATTTTGCCGATGTCGGCGCAGCACGGGACAAGGGGAATGGGGGGCGGCTCAGGATGTACCTGGATGCCTTCGGCTACTTCTGGAACAGGGCGGTGGTCAGCTACGACCTGGAACAGCAGATTCAGTTGATCAGCTCCGCCAACCTTCAATTACGCCAGTTCAGGGTAATGCCGCATGTTTCAGCCCGGTCTCTCCTGCTTCTCGTTGCCGTCATCCTCCTGGCTCTGATTGCCTGTCTGGGAAAAGGGAAGAAAAAATCCCCGGAAGAGAAAATTATTTCGCAGTTCCTGAAGCTGATGGGGAAAAACTATCGGCATGACAACGTCGGCAGCGAAACCGGGCTGTTTGATCTGGCCAAAGAAATTGACGATCCACGAGTACATCAATTCGTCTCTCTCTACGGAACTGCGGTATACCACGACAGAGGCCTGACCGCGGAAGAGATCAGAACCTTGCGGGAGATTCTTAAATCCTTGAAAAAGCCTTAAGCAAAACATATCATTTATTACAAGGCATATACAGGAATGGATCAAGTTCATAAGCCTTGACATGTGCCACGGATTGAATTAGTTTAACTACCATTAAACATTCAGATTTTTCACAGATGGGGATTCATTTGGCTTCAAAAAAAGACAAATTTCTGGAAAGCGCGCAAAAATTTATCCTCAAAGGGCAATTGGACCGTGCTATCAAGGACTATGAGCAGGTTGTCGCCCTCGATCCCAAGGAGATCCGCCATAGGCAACGCCTCGCGGAACTCCTGGTACGTGCGGGCCGCAAGGAAGAGGCGATAGGAGAATATGAGTCCATCGGCAAATTTTACGCCGACAACGGTTATCTCCTCAAGGCGATAGCGGTCTATAAACAGATTCAGAAAATCGCCAGCGACACCATCAAGATTACCCTTACCCTTGCTTCCCTCAACGAAAAACAGGGTCTCAGCGGCAATGCCCTAGCCGAATATGGCGTTGCCTGTGCCCATTATGAAAAAAACGGCCAGTTGTTCGAGGTCCTGAAAATCATCGAGAAGATGCTGGCCATCGACCCCGAAAATCCCACGACCTGCCGGAAACAGGCCGAGATCCTCTTCGCACGGCAGGAATATGACGGTGCGTACAAGGCGTTCTGCCAACTGGCGCAACTCCTGGCAGCCAAGGGCAGTCAGGCTGCTGCCGAAGAGGTCAGTGCCAGGATAAGAGGACTTTTTCCCGACAGGGAGCAGCCCGCACTGGCGACTCTTTCACCGCGGCAGGATGAAGTCGTGGCAGAGACCGCAGCAGCGGAACAGAGGCTGACCGGGCAGGTAAAAAGCCTTGATCCGACTTTGCATGAAGAGGCACCGTCCGGCGATGAAATACCCCTGTCGTTCGACGATCTTCTTGCAACTGAAGTAGAACGGCCTGTGGAGCCGTCGGAATGGCTGGAATTTTCTCCTGCAGTGCAGATGGCAGAATCGGTCGAGCCTCCGGAGGTTGAGTGGGAGGAGGAGATTTGCCTCGCCATTGATGAAAATGAGGATGACATTGACAGTGCGACAGTTGAAGAGCCGTTGGCAGAGGAGGCTGTGGCTCCGGAGGGAGAAACAGATCTGTCTGAAGTTCAGTTTGATGAAAACCTTTCAGCCGGAGTTCCCCTTTCTCCTGGGTGCGAAGATGAGGTTGAGATAGAACTCACATCCGACTTCTTCGGCGAGCCCGACGATCTGTTTCCACCCCCGCAAAAAAACGCTGCCGGCGCAACGCAGGTCAAGTACAGCTGGGACGGCATGTATTCCGAGTCGGGGATGGGTCAGCAGCAGGATGCTGGCGACATGGAAACCCACTATGACCTTGGCATAGCCTACAAGGAGATGGGGCTCTACGACGATGCTATCAAGGAATTTGAGAACGCGTCAAGGAATCCGCGGAGAAAAGTCGATTGCTTGACGCTGCAGGCCGTCTGTTTCCGGGAAAAGGGTGATCTCGACAGGGCGGAGCAGCTCTTGCAGGGGGGGATCGGTCAGAAAGGGCTGGCTGATGTTGAATTGCTCGGTCTTAAATATGAACTGGCTTTGCTTTATGAGACCGCCGGACGTCTGGATGAAGCCCTCCGCGTCTATGGCGAGGTGCAAGCGGTCAATCCGGGTTTTCATGAAGTGGGGACTAAAATTGCAGAATTGCGGGGTGGGGAAGAGTCCCAGGAGATACTGGAGCTGGATTTTGAAGATCTCGACGTTATCGATGAAGAGACGGATGGCTCAGGAGGCCATAAGACTTAGGGGCGGGACCAGCCGCAGCGGCGTCTGGAAAAAATCGCCGAGATAGCTTTCCGGCAGGGGGGGGAGCGGTCCGGCAGCCTCCACCGCCCTGAGCACCTCTCGATCGTATGCAGCATCACCGGAACTTCTCAGGAGCTGTTTTGCAACAATCGCCCCATTTCTGGCAATAACGATGTTCAGCAACACCTCCCTGATCCCGGCCCGTTCAATATTCTTGTCCAGCCACCATTTCTCGTTAATACTCTGCAGCATGCTGAAATAATAGCTGCGGATATCGGGCCGCAGAGTTTCTCCTTCTCCGATGCTGCGAAAAAATCCCCTGGTTATGCCGAGGCCGAGAGACTGCTGTTGCACGGTATCCGGCTTTACGCCGGCTGTTTCGAGTGTCTGCTGCAGGTCCTGCTGCAGTTTTTCAAACTCCGAAGGGGGGGCGGCGGGTACCGGGGGAACGGTGGCTTGCTTCACTGGCGCATGGGGGGGGATCTTTGCTGCCCTGGGTGCGGCTGGAGCGGCAGGAGCGGTCATGGCCAGATCGAGCCAGGTTACCGACCTGCTCCCTGCGCCCCGCTGCGGGTTAAGGAGCAGATACGCAGAAAAACCAACGTGTAACAGAAACGACAAGACCAGCATTTTGTAAAAGAAATTACCGGGCGGCTGCACCTGGTCAGACACTGGTAATTCCTGAATCACCTCTTCCATAATCCTGCCTTGCAATTTGAGTTAAGCTGCGGCACATCGTTTTTTAATATAGCAAATTGTCCGCTGATAAGGCAATCAAAAGAAAGGGGCCGCTCTGATAGGCGGCCCCTTTTTGATAAGTTCAGGAGAGGAACGAACTGCTTGTGATTACGAGTTCTGCGCGTCCACCACAGCGATGGCCGCCATGTTGACGATATCGCTTACGTCGTCGCCACGCTGGAGGACGTGGACCGGCTTGTTCATTCCCATCAGGATCGGGCCGATGGCTTCGGCTTCACCCAGGTGATGGAGAAGCTTGTAGCAGATATTGCCCGAATTCAGGTCGGGGAAGATGAGGATGTTGGCCGCTTCCTTCAGCGAGGCGAAGGGGAAGCTCTTCTGCAGGATTTCAGTGACGACGGCGGTATCCGACTGCATCTCCCCGTCGACGATGAGTCCCGGCGCCTTTTCCTTGACGATCTCCACCGCGCGCTTCACCTTCTTGGTCAGGGGGTGGTTCACGGAACCGAAGTTGGAGAAGGAGAGCATGGCCACGGACGGCTCGATCTCGAGCATGCGCGCCTTTTCGGCTGCGAGAATGGCGGTTTCGGCCAGCTCTTCGGCGGTCGGCTCGATGCAGACGGTGGTATCGGCCATGAGGAAGATCCCCTTCTTGGAGATCATCAAGTAGAGACCGTGGACGCTGGAGAGTCCCTCTTTCTTGCCGATCACCTCCAGGGCTGGGCGGATGGTCTCGGGGTAGTGGGTGTCGATGCCGGAGAGAAGACTGTCCGCATCTCCCATCCGCACCATCATGCAGCCAAAATGGGTGCGGGATTTGCGGGTCAGTATCCGCCGTGCTTCTGAAAGGGTCAGCCCCTTGCGCTGCCGCAGGCGGAAGAGCTCCTGGGCGTACTCTTCAGACTTCTCGAAGTTGGCCGGGTCGATAATCGGTACGCTGCCGTTGAAGTCGAGTCCCAGTTCCTCCATCTTTGCCGTGATCTTGTCATGGTTACCGATGAGGATCGGGTTGGCGATCCCCTCTTCCACGAGGATCGAGGCGGCCCTGAGGATCTTCTCGTTATCCCCTTCAGGGAATACTATCCGTTTCGGATCACACTTTGCCTTGTTGATGAGGAGGCGCAGGGTTTCCTTGGCCTTACCCTGCAGCGACTCCAGGTGCTCCACGTACTTCTCCATGTCTTCGATCGGCTGGCGGGCAACACCCGAATCCATGGCTGCCTTGGCAATGGCCGGGGCGACCCGCAGGAGGGCGCGGGGATCGAACGGCTTGGGGATGATGTAGTCGCGGCCGAAGGCGAATTTCACATTGCCGTAGGCGCGGCAGACCGAATCGGGGCACTCCTCTCTCGCCAGCTCCGCCAGGGCGAAGACCGCCGCCTTCTTCATCTCTTCGTTGATGGTGGTGGCCCTTACATCCAGGGCGCCGCGGAAGATGAAGGGGAAACCGAGGACGTTGTTCACCTGGTTGGGGTAGTCGGAGCGGCCGGTGGCGATGAGGACGTCGCCGCGCACCGCATGGGCCTCTTCCGGGGTTATCTCCGGGTCGGGGTTGGCCATGGCGAAGATAATCGGGTTGGCTGCCATGGTGCGGATCATCTCCGGGGTGAAGGCTCCCTTCGAGGAGAGCCCAAGGAGCACATCGGCCCCGTTGGCGGCCTCTTCCAGGGTCCGGAGCGGAGTGTCCACGGCAAAACGCTCCTTGTACTTGTTCATCCCCTCGGTCCGCCCCTGGAAGATGACCCCCTTGGTGTCGCACATGATCAGCTTTTCCTTGGAGATCCCCAGGGAGATGGCCAGGTTGGCACAGGCGATGGCCGAGGCACCGGCACCGTTCACAACGATTCGCACGTCGCCGATCTTTTTTCCCACCAGCTCCAGGGCATTGATCAGGGCGGCACTGGAGATGATGGCGGTGCCGTGCTGATCGTCATGGAAGACCGGGATGTTCATGGTCTTCTTCAGCTCTTCCTCGATGTAGAAACATTCGGGCGCCTTGATGTCCTCGAGGTTGATGCCGCCAAAGGTCGGTTCCAGCAACTGGCAGACCTTGATGACTTCATCAGGGTCCTCCGAGTTCACCTCGATATCGAAAACGTCGATATCGGCGAAGCGCTTGAAAAGCACCCCTTTCCCCTCCATGACCGGCTTGCCGGCCAGGGCGCCGATGTTCCCCAGGCCGAGGACGGCGGTGCCGTTGGAGATGACCGCCACCAGGTTCCCTTTTGCGGTATACTTGTAGGCGTCCTCCGGGTTCTTCTCGATCTCCAGGCAGGGTTCGGCGACACCTGGCGAATAGGCCAGGGAAAGGTCCCTGGCGGTAAGGCACGGCTTTGAGGAAATGACTTCTATTTTACCCTTACGCCCTCTTGAATGATATTCCAATGCGTCCGATTTCTTCGACATGCAATCTTTCCTCCTCGTGAATTGACGTGTTTTTACTGTGGTTAAAATCTTGAAAAATGCTGATTGGTAACAAGGTTTCCAAAAACTCAACTATCACTGGATAAAAAGCATTATTCACTTTGTTCATTCAATGTCAAGAATTTATTCCCGGTAAATATAAAATCATTTTATTTTTAATAAAAAGTGTTCTAAAAGGTTGTAAAGATGCTTTATTTAGATGATAATCCTTTCAAAGTAGGAGGTTCATATGCAAAGACTCTGGGCTCCATGGCGGATGGAATATATTGTAAACGATAAAGAGACTGCCTGCATCTTTTGCCGCGACGGCAATGAGGAGCGTGACAGGGAACTGCTGATTCTCCATCGGAGCAGCCTGTCACTGGTGATGCTGAACCGCTATCCTTACACGAACGGTCATCTGCTGATAGCCCCCATCCGCCATACTGCTGATATGAACTCTCTAGCCGATGCAGAGATGCTCGATCTCTTCAAGACCCTCAATCTCTGTCGCTCCATTCTGCAGGACGTTGCCGCACCGCAAGGGTTCAATATCGGCATTAACCTCGGCAGGGCTGCGGGGGCAGGGGTTGATGAACATCTGCACCTCCACATTGTCCCCCGCTGGAACGGCGATACGAATTTCATGTCCGTGCTGGCCGATCTGCGGGTCATGCCGGAGAATCTGCTGACAACCTATGACGGCCTCCTCCCTGCTTTTATCGCCGCACGGAAGGAGACGGAATAATGGTTTTATCTCCGGAGAAAATCTGTATCGGCATCGATATCGGCGGGACCAATCTGAGACTCGCCCTGGTTGACGGCGAGGGAAAGGTTTCATTCAGGGACCGCCAACCGACAGGGATATCCCGGGGGAAGGAACATTTTCTCCAGCGGCTTTTTTCTGCTATCGCCGCGCTGAGGAAACATGCCCTTTCCCTTGACAGGGAGGTTGTTGCCATAGGTGTGGGGGTGCCCGGGCTCATCTCCAATGAAGGGGTCATTTATTCGTCAGTAAATCTTGCTGCCCTGGAGGGGATTAATTTTCGGGAAATCATTGCTGCAGGTACCGGTTTGCCGGTTATTGTAGCCAATGACGCCAATGCAGGCGCCTGGGGGGAAAAGTGCTACGGTGCCGGCAGGCCCTTCGGTACTTTTCTCATGCTCACCCTCGGCACAGGGGTGGGGAGCGGCCTCGTTCTCGATGAACGGCTCTGGACCGGCTGCGACGGGGTTGCGGGAGAATATGGCCACACCACTGTCGAGCCGGACGGAAAACCCTGCCCATGTGGCAACCATGGCTGTCTGGAGCAGTATGTCTCGGCAAATGCTCTGGTTGCAGCCGCTGGCGAAGCCGTTAAGAGAGGGGAGGGGGGGGTGCTGGCCACGATTCCCTCATCAACCCTGAGTGCTGAAGCCATTGCCGACGCGGCTCATCGTGGAGACCTGCTTGCCGAATCGCTCTTCAAAGAGGCCGGACGCTACCTGGGGATAGCGGCAGCTTCAGCCATAAACCTCCTCAATCCTGAGGCGATTATTCTCGGTGGCGGCGTGACAACAAGTTACGATCTCCTTGTCGAGCCGATGCGGCTTGAGATCATCGCCCGCGCTTTTGCAGTCCCGGCCCGGAGGGTCCGTCTCATGAAAGGGGCACTGGGAGATGATGCGGGCATCCTCGGCGCTGCCGCAATGGCACAACTTTCTGCGGAGGAGGCTCAATGAGGAAACGTGTCGGCATCCTTACCGGCGGCGGTGACTGTCCAGGGCTTAACGCTGTTATCAGGGGGGTGGTGAAGGCGGCCATCATCAAGCATGATTGGGAGGTAATCGGTATCGAGGACGGCTTCGATGGCCTTTTGATCAGTGAGAAGTGCCGTCGGCTCGTCCTCGAAGACGTGCGCGGCATCCTGCCCCGCGGCGGCACCATTCTCGGCACCACCAACCGGGGGAACCCGTTTTCATATCCGGTTGAGAAGAACGGCATAACGGAATACGTGGATATTTCCGACAGTGTCGTTGCCCGGATAAAGGAGATGGGAATAGACTCGCTTATCGTTGTCGGCGGCGACGGCTCGCTGAAAATAGCCCTGGAGCTCATGTACAAGGGGATTCCAGTTGTCGGCGTACCGAAAACCATCGACAACGACCTTATGGAAACGGATGTAACGTTCGGCTACAATACCGCACTGGAAACCGCCACCGATGCCCTCGACAAGCTCCATACCACGGCCGAAAGCCATCACCGGGTCATGATAATGGAAGTGATGGGGCGGTATGCCGGTTGGATAGCGCTGGAATCAGGCATTGCCGGAGGTGCCGACGTTATTCTCATTCCGGAAATCCCTTTTGATATGAAGCGGATATGCGAGGCGGTCGAGGATAGACGCAGAAGAGGGAGCCGTTTCAGCATCATAGTCGCGGCGGAGGGTGCTTTTCCGAAAGGGGGCAAGCGGGTCGTGAAAACAGAGGCAAGCGAGTCCCACTCGCTCGAACGTCTGGGTGGCGTCGGCGAATATGTTTCCCGTGAACTGGCTGACTGTCTCGACATGGATGTCAGGGTAACCGTGCTGGGACATCTGCAGCGCGGTGGTTCACCATCGACCTTTGACCGGTGTCTCGGTAGTCGTTTTGGGGTCAAGGCTATCGAGCTTATTGAACAGCATGATTTTGGCAGAATGGTCTGTCTCAAGGGGCGGAGCATTCGGTCGGTTGCCATTGAAAAGGCGGTCAGGAAGCTGAAGCTGGTTGACCCAGACGGAGAGATGGTAAGATGCGCCGAAGAGTTGGGGATAATGCTCGGCAGATGAGGTTTAATATTTGACATTGTTTAATCCCTGCCTTAGACTGCATTGGAAATTTTTGAAACGACCGGTCTTAACATTTAATCTGTCCTGGAGGATTGAAACTTAGATGAGGAAACGACTGGACACCATCCAAAGAAGTTGGCTCTACAGCGTCTTGGGATTTTTTCTGGGGACCAGCGCCCCAGTTGGCTGGACGTTTGTGCGTCTCGTTTTCTTCCGTGACGACACAACGTCACTCTTGTCGCAGATTTTCCTGGATTTCATAAAGAGCCCGTTCAATTTTGCCTTGTACACCTATATGGGTCTTGGCACGGCACTGGTGCTTGCTTCTCTCGGCTACTTCATCGGCAAGGCCAATGACGAGCTCCACGCAAGGGCTCTGGAACTGAAAACCCTGCACCAGGAGGTGGCTGCGCAAAAGGAACTGTTTGAAAACCGTTACAAGGTTTTGGACAATAATATTAAAAATTTTCATCAGATAAGCAGCCGGATCCAGAAATCCATTGATATTGAGACAGTTCTGTCGCTCTGTGCCGAAGGTCTTCACCATATCCTTGGTTATGAGCGGGTAAATATCCTCATGGCGGATGAAGATGGTAAAGAGCTGCATTTCGTTGCGGCAACAGGGGCTGAAAATTTCGACAAAGCAGGCGTTTCAATCCCTATTGATACGCGGAGCGGCATAATTTACAAATGCTTCAGTGAAAAAAAACTATATCTTGTTGATGATATCGGCAAGTACCCATCGGAGTTTCACCTTAAATCCCCCTATGACTCCATTCAACCCCTCCGCTCCCGTAGCTTTGTCATCTGCCCGATTGTCGTGAAAGGTAAATCCGTTGGGGTCTTCGGCATTGACAACAAACTGAGCCTGAGGGCACTGAACGATACGGACTCCGATACCATAAAGCTTTTCGCCGACCAGGCCGCTTCTGCCATTACAAGGATTAATCTCCTCCGGGCGATTGATACGCTCACCCTGGAACTGGGAAAAACCTTTTCCGAACTCCTCAAAAACCGGGAGATCTATTCCCGCAATGTTTTCAATCTGAAATCTTCCACCGGTTCGCTTGTCGACAGTACTGCACACATCTCTTCCGCCTCTGAGAGTGTCATGGCTTCCGTGGATGAAACAAGCGCGGCAGTGAATGAAATATCGGTAGCGACCGAACAGGTGACAAGAAATCTTGATTTCCTTTCGGAGACAGTCGACAAGTCGGTCTCCACCATGGAAGAGATCACCAGGTCCCTCAAGCAGGTGGAAATCAATACGGTTGTCTCCCATAATGTCTCAAGTCAGGTTAAGGCAGACGGCGATAAAATCAGGACTGTGGTGATGGAGACTATCGCTTCTCTGGCGGAAATCCAGAACGCGGTGGAACTCTCTTACGAAGGGATAAAGCGTCTAAGCGAAAACAGCAGCCGCATTGACAGCATTGTTAACGTTATCAATGATATTACCAAACGGACCAACCTGCTGGCACTGAATGCTTCCATCATAGCTGCCCAGGCTGGCGAATACGGCAAGAGTTTCGGCGTGGTCGCCGACGAAATCCGCAACCTGTCTCTTCAAACCGGCCTCTCCACCGGGGAGATAACGTCAATTATCGATGAGATAATGAACGAATCCAGGATAGCGGCCGGCAACGTAACCATCACCAAAGAACTGGTGCAAAAGGGAGTCCAGCTCGGGCAGGAGACGGGTGAGGCACTGGGGATGATTGTCGAAAGCTCGCTGCATGCAATGGAGATGACCGAGCAGATCAAATTAGCGACCGAAGAACAGACCAAGAGCGTCCAGTTGGTGACCCAGGCCATAGAAGACGTCAGCACCATGACCGCTCAGATTTTCAATGCATCCAAAGAACAGGCCAGCGCCACCAGAAACATTGCCCGCGCCATTGATTCCATCAAGGAGATGACCCAGGAGATGGTCAATTCAACGGGAAAACAGGTGACTGACGGGGTGGAAATCAAAAAAGCGGTCGATGCGGCAAGCCACATGGTCATCGGCATTTTTGACGACCTTGAAAAGCGCCAGGAGGAGAGCGGCGCAGTTGTCAAGGAGCTTGAGGTTATCAAGGCCACCGCCGGCTGAATAAAAATATAGACATTGCCCTGATGCTATGGTAATACACAAAAAATAACTTGAAGCGTGGACCGTAACCAGTGCGGATCCGCAAGCGCTTCGCCGTTTTAACAATCAAATACCGCCAGGATTCCTTGTGAACCGGGACGGAAGGCAATAGCTGAAAAGAGTCCAGCGACGTCTCTTTTTCGTATATATGCGCCCTCCCTGTTGAGGGCGCTTTTTTTATTGGAGAACGTCGTTGAAAAAAAGAAAAACCATTCTCAATATCCAGAAAATGAAAGCCGATGGCGAGAAAATAGCCGTACTTACCTGCTATGATTACGCCACTGCATTGATCATGGACGGATGCGGCATCGACATAATACTCGTGGGTGACTCCGCAGGTGTTGTCTGTGCCGGCTACGACAATACGCTCCCCGTAACCATGGAAGAGATGATCTATCATACCAAAGCGGTAATGAGGTCGGAACCCAAGGCCCTGGTTGTCGCTGACATGCCCTTTCTCTCCTATCAGATCGATCTTGCCACAGCCCGGCTTAACGCCGGACGTCTTGTCAAGGAGGGTGGGGCAGCGGCTGTCAAGCTGGAAGGTGGCGCCAATGTCGCAGCAACGATTGCAGCAATCGTTGCCATGGACGTTCCCGTTGTCGCCCACATCGGCCTCACCCCCCAATCCCTGCACCGCATGGGCGGTTACCTGGTGCAGGGACGGAAAGAAGATCAGGCGGAAAAATTGCTTGCCGACGCCCGTGCCGTTGAGGCAGCCGGTGCTTTTGCCGTGGTCCTCGAAGGAATTCCGCTGCAGCTCGCAGGTCGCATTACAGAAGAACTGACAATACCGACGATCGGCATCGGCGCCGGCCCATCCTGTGACGGGCAGGTTCTCGTGATTCACGACATTCTCGGCCTTTGCGAAAAATATTCGCCGAAATTCGTTAAACAGTTCGTCAATCTGAAGCCGATTATCTCCGAGGCAGTAACCAATTATATTGCTGAGGTTAAAGACGGATCATTCCCTACGGAAGGACATTCTTTTCATTGATACAGCTCATCGATTCCATAGAAGGGATGCAGGCTCTTGCGGCCCAGGCCAGGATGTCGGGTAAAACCATCGCCCTGGTCCCGACCATGGGGTATCTCCACGCCGGCCACGCTTCGCTCATGGAGGAAGGAAGGAGGCGGGCGGACCTCCTGGTTGCCAGCATCTTTGTCAACCCCGCACAGTTCGGCGCGGGGGAGGATTTTGCCACGTATCCCCGGGATCTGGAGCGGGACAGGCAGCTCGCCCGGGCTGCCGGGGTCGACATTATCTTTGCGCCCAAGGCCGCCGATATGTATCCGCGCGGTTACCAGACATACGTGAATGTGGACGAGTTGACCCTGCCCCTGTGCGGCGCGAGCCGCCCCGGCCATTTCCGCGGGGTGACGACGGTGGTTGCCAAGCTGATCAACATTGTCATGCCCCACCTGGCCTTTTTTGGCAAGAAAGACTACCAGCAGCTTGCGGTAATCCGGCGCATGGCCGCAGACCTTAATATGACCGTCGAAATAATCGGCATGCCGATCGTTCGCGAGGAGGACGGCCTGGCCATGAGTTCCCGCAACGCCTATCTCTCTGCCGCGGAACGACGGAGTGCGCTCTGCCTGTCTCGTGCGCTGCAGGCAGTAAGGGACGGCTACCGGTCGGGAGAAACAGCGGTCAAGGTATTGCGGCAACAGGTGCTGGATATCATCGACGCGGAGCCGCTTGCTGAAATTGATTATGCGGAATTTTATCACGAGGCAACGCTTGCCGGGGTCGACCGGGCGGATGATCGGACACTGGTGGCTTTGGCAGTAAGAATCGGGAAAACCAGACTGATCGACAACTGTGTATTGGGGGAGGAATAAGCAGATGGAAAGAAAAATGCTGAAAAGCAAGATCCACAGGGCGACGGTAACGGGCGCCGACCTTCACTATGAAGGGAGCATCACCATCGACAAGGACCTGCTGGAGGCCGCCGATATCATTCCTTACGAGGCGGTCTGTATCTGGGACGTGGACAACGGCAGCCGTTTTGAAACCTACGCCATTGAAGGCGAGCGCGGTTCGGGGGTGATCTGTATCAACGGAGCTGCCGCCCGTATGGTTGCGCCGAAAGATCTGGTCATCATTGCGAGCTTTGTTTCCATGGAAAACGAGGAAGCGCTCAAGCATCAACCGAAGCTGGTCTTTGTTGACGAGCAGAACCGGATGCTTCCCAGCCGCAATGAAGTAGCAGGGCAGGGGACGCTGAAGAAGGTTGCCTGGTAGCAAAAATCCGGCGAAAGGTGGGATATTCATGCAGATATTTGCCGCTTCGTATGTGCTCCCCATATCGTCGCCGCCCATCGCAGACGGCGCCATTGCTGTCCGAGAGGGCCGCATCGTTGACGTCGGTCCGCTCGACAGCGTGCGTTCGTCCTGGAACGCACCGGTCCATGACTACCCCGGAAGCGTCATAACCCCCGGACTGGTGAATGCCCATACCCACCTGGAACTGACCCATTTCCCTTCCTGGAAGATTCGTAAAGGGCTCGATTATCAGCCGAGAACCTATGTTGACTGGGTGGCCCAGGTCATCAAGATCAAGCGCGGCCTGGAACTTCATGAGCTTGAACTGTCATTGCGGGAAGGACTCCGCATATCCCTCGAAGCAGGGACTACCGCTTTCGGTGATGTTCTCAGCGACATGAGGCTGCTCCCTCTCTTTTCGGCAGAGACCTCATGCGGCAGGCTGTTTTTTGAGGCAGTCGGTCACGAACCGCTGGCGTGCCGGACCCTCCTGGCGAAGCTTGCCGATACGCTCCGCAGCTTTAACTGTGGAAAGTTGCTGGCGGGGCTTGCTCCCCATGCGCCCCATACCGTTTCCCCCGAGTTTTTTCAGGCCCTTCGGCGCCTGGCTGCGGACAATTCGTTGCCGATGGTGGTCCATCTTGCCGAGTCCCTTGAAGAAGTCGCTTTCATGCACGATTCAACGGGGAAAATAGCGGAGATACTCTATCCGTTGGTGCATTGGGAGGAATACCTTCCAAGGCCGATGCGCACAACGTCTGCCGCCTACCTGGACACCCTTGGCATCCTCGATTCATCCACCATTGCCGTCCATTGTATCCACATCACCCCTGCCGATGCGGAGATTCTGAAAAAAAGGGGTGTCAGTGTCGTTCTCTGCCCCCGCAGCAACGACAGACTTGCCGTAGGCAGGGCGCCGGTTCACCTGCTGAAGAAGCTGGGAATACCGCTGGCTCTCGGGACGGATTCCCTTGCCAGCAACGATTCCCTCTCCCTTTGGGATGAGATGCGTTTTGCACTGACGGCTACCCCCGGACTATTCACCCCGGAAGAGTTGCTCCGCATGGCATCGCTGGGTGGTGCCGAGCTGCTCGGGGTGAGTAAGGAGACAGGCTCGCTGGAAAAGGGGAAACGGGCCGATTTCCTGATGGTCAGGCCCCCGGCAAATGTGCTGAAAAATGATCTGCATCGTGCGCTGATCGAGGAAGGCCGGCTGGATGAGGTTTTTGTTGCCGGCGTACCGATAGAGGTCACAGCCTGACAAAAAGGAAGGTTCCATGCGACACTGCGTAATAACTATTTCTGCCGTTATTTGCCTGGCAATATCGGTCACTGCCGGTTCTGCCTGGGCGAAAGTTATCCGTACCTACCAGGGGAAGCTCAATATCAACAGCGCCTCTGCTGCGGATTTCACCCGCCTGCCCGGTGTCGGTGAAATAATCGGCTTTCGCATTGTCAAAGAACGGGAACCGCGGGGAAAGTTTACTGCGATAAAAGAGCTGCAGCAGGTAAAAGGGGTTTCCCCCCGCCTTTACGACGGATTTAAAAACTATGTCACCTTGGAAGGAGAGAGCAATCTCCGGGTACACATCGATTTGAACACGATCACCAGATCCCTTTTGCTCGGTTTACCGGGAATGACCACCGGCGAGGCGCGCTCCATAATCAATTACCGAAAAGCCAGGAGGGCGTTCACAGCGGTAGAGGACTTGACCCAGGTGCCGGGTATTGATGAAAGGCGGATGCGCGAACTTGCCGAATGGCTGACGGTCGTCAGGCAAAGAAGATAATTTCTGTCCTTTTTCCCTTGCACTAGATGCGTTGAATTTGTTAATATGAATATATGTCGGAAAAGTTGATCTGCAACAACAAAAAAGCCTATCACGATTACTTCATCGAGGAGAAATTCGAGGCGGGGATGGTCCTCAAAGGCACCGAGGTAAAGTCGCTGCGGCTGGGGAAGGCTAATCTGAACGATTCATTTGCCCTGGTGAAAAACGGCGAGGCATATCTCCACAATCTCCATATTTCCCCCTATGATTTTGGCAACCGGGAAAACCACGATCCAGACCGGATGCGAAAACTCCTCCTGCACAAGAAAGAAATCGGCAAACTGTTCAGCAAGATTCGTGAACAGGGATATTCCATCGTCCCGCTGCGGCTCTATTTTAAAATGGGGATGGTCAAGGTGGAAGTAGGTCTGGCCAAGGGGAAAAAGCTCTACGATAAGCGCGAGGACATGAAGAAGAAGGATATGCACCGCGATGTGGCGGCAGCGCTGAAGGAAAGAAACAAAGGATAAAACAGTGAGGAGTAAGGAGTAAGGAGTAAGAATCAGGAACCGAATTTAGATTTTACTATTCACTACTCACTTTTCACTATTCACAAATTTTATGGGGGTGTAAAGGTTTCGACGGGGGTAATAAGCAAAGGTTGCATGCCGAGGTCCGGGTGGCTCGTTAAACAATCCGGGACGTTTTTAAACGCCGATAATTATAATTACGCTTTAGCAGCTTAATAACCTGCTAACGATCTACCGCGCCTCTCCCATGGGTTAGGATAGATCGTCATTTTAGTGGGATAGCCGAGGGGAAGGCCTGTGGCCCCGAGGCGAAATTCAGCAGGATCGACATCCGAATATCCCGGCCAGTGGAGCTTTGGGTGGCTAAAACAAAAACTGGTATAAGCATGTAGACGCCTTTCGTGTACGATCTTCGGACGCGGGTTCGATTCCCGCCACCTCCACCAGCCTTCGCCAAGGCTTCGGCTGGCACGCCATCAGGCTTGTCGGCCGGAGCTTTTGCTTTGCGAAGGCTGCCCGCCGTAGTTGCCGGAGCTTGCGAAGGCGCTTTACGAAGGAGGGCTTTCACTTTCGGCTAGCGAACCATCAGGTTGCCAGTTTTGGTCCTTATTTATTGCACTGAATGTAATGTTATTCAAGCGATTAAGGGGGCATTGATGAAGTACGTCTATCTCCTCCAGAGTATCTTCCACCCTGAACAACGGTACGTCGGCCTGACATCGGACCTTGAAAAGAGGCTTGCCGCGCACAACGCCGGGCAATCGACCCATACGGCAAAATTCCGCCCCTGGAAACTTGTTACCTTTCACGCTTTTATAGATGAAGGCAAAGCAGCGGACTTTGAGAAATATCTGAAATCCGGCTCGGGCCGTGCATTTGCAAATAAACGATTCTGGTCTGACTGAAGAGGCTCACAAATAAAAACAGGGGGCGAATCGGGAAAGTGACTTCTCGCGGTGGTCAATGACCATCGGCCTCGGCAGCAGTAGCTGACCGTCAGGCAATCTAAAGCGACGCATTCCCAGGCAGTCCAATAAGAACAACAAGAACGGACTACTCGAATATCCATGTCACCCAAGGCCTCCCCATAAAGGAGGTTTTTTTATGGGGTAACGTCTTCTGTATTCAGCTTATTTCTTTGAAAAAACACGAATATCCTGATACCTTATCGGCCATGTTAAAGCCATTGAGAACAGTTTGGAATGGATTCCCTGACGCGCTGATCCATGCCGGTGAGTCGGCCGTAAAGAAACATCCTCGCTATCCGGCAGCGAAATCCGGGGATGCTGAAGCTGCAAAAGACTTGGTGCACGATACAATCAATAATGATCAGATTGAGATATTGCGCCTTCTTATTGCCGGGAGAAAACCAATTCTTGTCAGCGTTCATGCCTATGAGTCAGAAGGGGTTAATGCCATACCGGAAGTATTTGCTGAAGAGCTGGCGAATTATCTAGATTTGGAGACCGACACCGGTATCGTGCAGACCAACGTAGTATCGCATACCGGTGCAAGCGGTTATGGCCGTCTTGCCCGACAGCCGATCTTCGATGGAGAGGTTGTTCCTGGCGCCGAGTACGTGTTGGTGGACGATTTCGTCGGTCAGGGAGGCACGCTGGCAAACCTGCGCGGTTTTATAGAATCAAAGGGTGGAAAGGTGCTGGCGGCTGTCACCTTGACTGGCCAATCCCGTTCTGCTAAACTGGCTTTAGATAAATCGAAATTGGAAGAATTGAGGCAAAAACATGGCAAAGAATTTGAAAAGTGGTGGCAAGAGCGATTCGGTTACTCCTTCGACTGCCTTACTCAATCGGAAGCTCGGTACCTCGCCGACTCCCCGGATGCTGAAACCATCCGAGATCGCATTGCTGCGGCGGAGTAAACAGGAAATCGCAGCTAAGCTCAAGAAAACCGCTTAGGGACTGTAAAAATATAAGTGTTACAAATACTCGCGAGGAGATATGGAGTAGTTCCATTCCCCATGAAAATCATCTCTGACTATATTGATGGCTGCAAACTCAT
>Ga0210377_10002035_pt1 | contig 17981 bp, 14 predicted proteins | sample PLM4_65_b1redo_FD_155480 | JGI IMG/M metagenome (GOLD analysis project Ga0210377, IMG submission 155480) | Groundwater sediment microbial communities from an aquifer in East River, Colorado, USA - PLM4_65_b1 redo | ecosystem: Environmental > Terrestrial > Soil > Riparian zone | place: USA: East...
CGAAGAGGTCCGGTCGCGCGAACAGGCGCGCAAGGTCCTCGTCGCGATGACGAAGCAGGCTCACAAGGAAACGTGAGGGGTGTCTCAGTCCGGATCGCATGCGACGCGGAAGCCGTAATCGGCGTATTGCAGGGCGGGCGGGATGCTGGAGCGCGCCGCACAGCGGCTGATCTTGACCTGATGGCGCCACGAGCCTCCGCGAGAGACGCGTCGGGAGCCCGACTCCGGGCCGCGTGGATTGCGCTCCGGCGACATGGCGTAGTAGTCGCGTCCGTACCAGTCGCTGCACCACTCATGGACGTTCTCGCAGATGTCGTACAGGCCGTATCCATTCGGCGCGCCGCCCGCGCGCCGCTCCGGTCCGTGGATCCAGCGACTGTCGTAATCAGGTCGTGATCGCGGCGGCGCATCGCCCCATGGATACAGCTTTCCTTCCGCACCTCCGCGCGCGGCACACTCCCACTCCGCCTCGGTCGGAAGCCGGAATCGGCGGCCGGTGACGCTGCGGAGCCAATCGCAGTAACTCAACGCATCGAACCAGGAGACCGCGACGACCGGCTGATCCGGATGATCGAAGTTCGCGTCGTTCCGATGAGGTGCCGCCGCACGAGAGGTCGATTGAACGAAGACGTCGTACTCGACATTGGTGACCTGATATGTGCCGAGCGCAAAGCAGTCCACCCACACGCGATGGGCGGGACGCTCATCGTCCCGTTGCGCGTCCGAGCCCATCGTGAACCACGTGGCGTCGATGACAACGAGCCGCGGGTCGATCATCGCCATGACCAAGCGATGGACATGCCGCTATCGCGCGCGGGAGGCCCGACATTCGCACGCTCAACGCGCATGCTCGATCCCGTTCTGCCGCCGCTCACTGCCACTTGCGCCCGAGCTCCGCAACGTCGCGCGAAATGCGAGGCGGAAGACGAGCACTGACAGAACCGGGATGAGAACCCACTGCAGGAGCGGAAGTGCGCCCACTCTGAAGATCACGGGCATGTCGTCGCTGTAGCTCCATCGCCTGGTCGCGATGGCCCAGCGTTCGATACCGACAGTGGCGAGCAGGCACGCAACGAAGAAGGTCGTGGTCGCCCTCAGCGTCGGGTGAAGCGGCCATGCGGCGTCGCGCGCCACCAGCGCGGCGATCACGAAACAGAGGGCGAGCAATGCGACGTCCGCGGCCGCGGCACGGGTGCAGAGCCACGTGGCGGACCAGAATGGCAGCCCTTTCATGCTGGAGTAGAACCTGGCCTGAGCCATTTCCCATAAGAAGTTCAGGATGAACAGCTCGACCGCGATCATCGCGGAGCGACCGTTGAGCATCGGGCGGGGGCGCGTCGTCACATCGGTACCATACTCGCCGGAGCGAGGAATGGTGAGCCGAATACTTTTCAGGATCGCGGCGATAACGAAGAGCAGGAGTATCGACGACCCGCGACGACGACCAGTGACTGATGTCACTCCCCGAGCGGGTCGAGCGTACTGTCGTCGCGACAACGCCATGTCAAAATGCGCGAATGCCGAACGAACAGGGACGTCACACCAGGGCCATTCACGCCGGTTTCGACCCCGAAGAGCATCGCGGCGCCGTGTCGGTGCCGATCTATCAGAGCTCGACGTTTGCCTTTCCTTCGGCTGAAGAAGGGGCGGCTCGATTCGCGGGTCGCTCGTCCGGATTGATCTACACGCGCCTCGGCAATCCGACCGTGCAAGCGCTCGAAGAGTGCGTCGCAGCGCTCGAGAACGGCTGCGGCGCGGTGGCTACGGCGACGGGAATGGGCGCCGTCAGCACGGTGCTCCTGGCGCTCCTGCGGCACGGCGATCACGTCGTGAGCACTCGTCCGGTCTATGGGGCGACCCATCGCCTGATCGAGAATCGACTCTCACGTCTCGGCGTCAGTTCGACGTTCATTCCATCGACGGCGAATCCGAGTGAATGGAAGCGAGCTCTCCGGCACGAGACGCGATTGATCTTCATCGAGACCCCGGCCAATCCGACGCTGGATCTCGTCGACATTGCAGAAGCCAGCGCCATCGCGCACGCAGCAGGGATTCCGCTCGTCGTCGACAACACCTTTGCCGGACCTCACCTCCAACGGCCGCTGGAGCTTGGCGCCGACATCGTCGTCCATTCGATGACGAAGTCGCTCAACGGGCACAGCGACGTCATCGCGGGAATCGTCGTCACGCGTGAGCGGCCCGTTCTTCAGGCCGTGCGCGAGACGGCGAGCACCTTCGGCATGACCATCGACCCTCATCAGGCCTGGCTCGTTCTGCGCGGGATTCGGACGCTCGGAATGCGCGTCGAGCGCGCGCAGGCAAACGCGATGGCGCTCGCGCAGTGGCTCGAACAGCATCCGCAAGTCGCGTGGTTACGCTACCCGGGGTTGCGATCACATCCTCAACATGATCTGGCGACGCGACAGATGTCCGGACCCGGATCGATCATCGCCTTCGAGCTGCGCGGCGGCGCCGATGCCGGGCGGATGATGATGAACGCCATGACGCTGATCACGCTCGCTGTGTCGCTTGGCGGCGTGGACTCGCTGATCGAGCATCCCGCGTCGATGACTCACACTGGCCTGACCGAGAGCGAGCAGCGAGCGGACGGTGTCACGCCGGGGCTGGTCCGCCTCGCCGTCGGGTGTGAGGATTTCGAGGATCTCCGCACGGATCTCGACCAGGCGTTGCAGCGATGCGAGGTCGTTTCCGCTCTGAGCGACGCGCGATAGCATCGCGGCGAGATGTGGAAAAGAACCGCCAGATGGTACGACGCGCTCACCGCGCCGCTCGAGCTGGTTCTTCTCCGCAGATGGCGCAGGCGCGCGGCAGGCGCGATTCCACCCGGCGCTCGTCTCCTGGAAATCGGCGCGGGAACCGGCTTGAACGCGCGCTTCTATCCGCCGCTGACCTATTGCACGATGACCGATGCCTCGATCGAAATGCTCGAGGTTGGATCGCGGCGCGTTCCGCACATCATCCGGGTCGTCGCCGACGTGCAACAGCTTCCGTTTCGGGCTGCAACCTTCGATGCCGCGCTCGCCACGCTCGTATTTTGTGAGGTCATGGATCCCGCAGCAGGTCTGGCGGAGGTACGCCGTGTTCTCCGTCATGGCGGGACCGCGGTGTTCCTCGAGCACGTGCGGCCTGACAATCGTCTCGCCGGTGCCGTCTTCGATCTGCTGAATCGCATCACCGCCCGATGCGGCGAACATGTGAACCGGCGCACCACCAACGCGATCGCCGCCGCTGGTTTTCACATCGACCGGGTCCATTGCGGCCTCGGTTCCGTTCTTCGTCTCGTCGCCGCAACGCGGCAGGAAGAATGCACCGTCTGATCGAATGACGCTGGCGCGGCTGTTCTGATGGATCCCGTTCGGCCGTGTTCCGGAGATCGAGCCGGATGCACCTGTGTGGGGAGATTCCGCGCGTCACTGTCCTCCCCACGGGCCGGCGGCGGAACTTTCACCTTGCCCCGATGGTGTAAAGCAGAGAACACAAAGTCGTCTCGACTGTAATTTGAGCCTCTCCGTGCGATCGCGAAGCAGGACGCGGGCGCACGCAGACCTACTTCGGATCGCGCGTGTATACAGTCGATTCTTCGAACAGCTGCGGATTCTCCCGGTTGCTTTCGATGAGCCGCACGACCGTCGCACTATCCTTCGTCTCTTTCGGAACCAGGCTCTCGCGAATCATCTTGATCGTCAGCCGATTGCCGTCATCGGACAACACCCACGCAAAGTACGAGTACTTGCGTTTGGCATCCTCGAGGTTCTGCACCGAGACCAGCGGCATGCCACCGAGATCGGAGTGGTGCGCGCGAAGGAGACCGCCGTCGATGGAAACGACATAGTTCCAGTCGTCGAAACGTCGGATTTGCATATGTTCACGCTTCTGCGGAGTCACGATCGTCCAGTCGCCCAGCAGGCGGGCCTCCACCTGACGGGTCGGGCTCGCTGTGATTGGAACGTCGTATTCGCAGGCAGTGAGCGCGAGGGTACACGCAACAGCGGTGAGCAGTGGAACGTGTTTCAGCAGGTTTTTTCGCATGCCGACAGTATTCGCTCCCGCGGGTCGCCGGTCATGAGGATCTGCTTGGAATGATCTGGGTTTTGGGGCGCCGTTTCACTCGATCGCTCTCGCGCCGATTGACGCATTCGCTCGTAGCCGGGCCGCCGATTACAGGGCCTGAGCGGGACAATCAGCCGGCGACCGCCTGGCTGATCGATTCCCAGAAAAATCCCAAGAGTCTGCCAAGTCTTGTTAGAAAAAACTCTCCATCCTATGGAGCATGCAATCGACTCTCAGCGTGTAGACCGGGAGGCCAGCTCATCAAGTCCATCACAGTCACTCACCGCCTCGCAGTTTTCCTGGCCATCGCCTTCGTATGCGTCGTCGTGACGGTGATCATTGCGCCCCGGCCAGTCCCGCAGGATCAGCAATACCATCAATTTGCTGACACGCGTCCCTTCCTGGGCATCCCGAACTTTGGCGATACGGCTTCAGACATCGTCTTTGTTCTGGCTGGCGTCATCGGACTTGTGGTGTTGCGCGGCACGGGGCGCGGCATGGCACCGGAAGAGCCGTTCCTCCCAGCCGTCATCTTCTGCATCGGCGCGATTCTCACGGGCGCGGGTTCAACTGTCTATCACTGGCACCCATCGGACGCATCGCTCGTTTTCGACCGGCTCGGCATGGTGATCGCGTTTGCGGCTTTCATCGCCCTGCTCATGAGCCACTTCGACATAGCCGGTGCCCGTGTCGCATTGCCGATCTTTCTGGTCGCAGGCGTCGGCAGTGTTTTGTACTGGATCTACTTTGGAGATCTCAGACCTTACGGAATCTTTCAAGCTTTCCCGGTCATCCTGTTCGTGCTTGGAAGCCTGGTCTTTCCGCACAGGCATACACGCCACGCGATGCTCTGGCTTGTAACGATTGGCTACGTGCTGGCGAAAGTTTGCGAGAGTCTCGATCGAAGGATCTACGACATGGGCGGCATCGTCAGCGGCCATACGCTGAAACATCTCATCGCAGGTGTGTCGCTGGGGATGACGATCGTGTGGTTAAAACAACGCAGACCTGTCAGGACGTCAGCTCAACGGCCCTGCTTCGTGAACCGAGCGATGTGAATGCCGCCCAGGCGGCGATCGTCAGCAGAAGCAGAATGGCAAGCCACGACCGGCCGGCGAACCAGGAATCGAAATCCGCTGTCAGCGGAAACGCGCACAGCTGAAAGTGGACGAAAATCGCGACGATCAGAGCCAGGAGACCGAAGCGCGAGGCCACCCACAACATGCCCATCGCGCTGGCGACAGAAAAGACAACCGCGAACCAGACCTGCTCAGGGCGCACCTGTGGGATCGTCGGGTAAGCAACAAACACGATCATTGCGCCAGTGGCCACAACCGAGACCCACATTCGACGCGTCAGGACCTGCCAAAGAGTCAGAACGAACACGATGCCGAGACCGAACAGGACGGCGGTGTTCTGGAGTGAGAAGAAGCGAAAGGCAACTCCGCGAATACTCGAAAATGCCTCGAAGAGGGTGCCGTACGGCACGAGAGCCGGCAAACCCCAGAGCCTGGGCGAAAGATTGATGGCTCTCCACCACAGGTTCCACACAATTCCCATGCAGATTGCGATGAGAACGTCACGGCCCAGGAGCGGATCGCGGAAACGGCCGAGCATGAGCCGGCTCCAGGCGACGAGCATGTGAGGTGAGCGCTTTCTCAATGGCGGCTCGAGAGCGGCGTAAAAGAGCCAGACCAGCACGCCGAAAAAGAGCGCCCCACCGAGGCCAGTCGTGACCATGACCCACTCGTCCACGATGCGGGCTGAATGATCCGCACCACATGCCCACGCCAGGGCGCAGACCGCGGCAATGTAAATGCCGAGCTTCAGCGCGCCCGATGCATCGACTCTTCCTCGACGCGCGTTGCGCAGTATTAACACAATCCCGATCATGACCGTGGCCACGATCAAGACGACCAGTGCCCCTCCTCCCCACGTCGCCGCGAGGCCGAGCCTGGCCGCATAGGGAGACCCGTGGTCATTGGACAGGAAACCGGAACGCGTTACCGCGAACGCGCGCAGCATGCCTGCACGGCTCGATGAGACAATTTGCACAGGGTCCTGACCGTCGACCAGCGCCAGCCATTTCACCGATTGAACCGCGTCCCCCGCCCGCATGTCGTGCACCGGTCTGATCGCTTGTTCACTCAGGCCAGCGAGTGCGAAGAGCGCTTGAATCGGAGGCGCACGATAGGCAGGTGGCGGGCTCGCCTCATCGCTGAAGCGAAACGATTTCAGCCGGCCGGACGAATCGAGAATCACGCGATTCAGACGGTTGAGGAGAAGCGGCGATTCGAATTGAAGGCGCCCCGTAGAGTTCTGCGGGGTTACTTCGACCGGTGCCCAGTACGAAACGTATTCCATCGCTCCGGGAACCAGACTTCGGAGATCGCGCCAGGAGGAGTCGGCCGAGGCCGATCTCGATCGAAGAGATTCCTCGTCGCGCTCGAACCAGGAATACCGGCGGAGACCGGTCGTTGGCATCCCGATGGTCGAAGCGACCCGCTGAGCATCGTCAGCGAGAACGTCCGGCGACTTGTCCAACGGGACGTGCGCGTAAAACATCGTAAGAGGCGTCAGCGCGAGGATCGCCGCTAACCCGCAAGTCACCGCTCCGAACAAAAGGGATGCCGCGCGGCCCGACAGCGTTGACGAAACATCCGCCGCGGCGACGATCTGCGGCGACGGGGTTTCGCCGGCTGCCACTGCTGCCTCGACCGCGTCTTGGCCCGGGAGCATCGCGAGAATCTCGCGCGCAGATCGGGGACGTTCCGCAGGATCCTCGTCGAGACATCTCAAAATGACACGTTCGACGGCCCTGTCGAGGTCGTTGACGACACTGGAGGGGCGAACCTTCTCGGCCTGGTGTGACGCGAGCACTTGTGGAATCGAATCGGCGGCAAAAACCGGCGCGCCAGTGAAGAGCTCGTACATGATGAGACCAAGGGCATACAGATCGGCGCTGAAGGAGACGTCCCCGCTCATGAGCTGCTCGGGCGCCATGTAATTCGGCGTCCCACACAAGTCGTCTTTCGAGATTTCGTTGCTGAATGCCGAGATCCCGAAATCGGTGATCTTCGGCGTACCGCGGCCATCGATCATCACGTTGGCCGGCTTGAGGTCGCGATGAAGAAGACCCACCTGATGGGCGGCAGCGACACCGGCACACAGGTCGCGTGAAACGCGCAACGCCTTCTCGTAGGGAAATCGAGCGACCTGTTGAAGGAGAGAGCGCAGATCACTGCCGGCGACAAACTCCATGGCAATGAAGTGTCGGTCCTCCGCCTCCCCGATGTCGTAGAGACGGCAGACGTTCGGATGAGCGACCTTCCGGCCATTGCGGAGCTCGCTATACAGCCTTTCGAGCGCTCGGGGATTCGAGGTGATCGGGCCGGACAGAAACTTCAGCGCGACCGCCTCGCCGAGTTTCAAGTCGTCGGCTTGATACACCTCTGCCATTCCCCCTCTTCCGAGGAGACGGATGATTCGATAGCGCCCGAGGAGAACTGTTCCTGGAATTAGTCCGCTTCCGCCTCCGCCTCCGCCTCGGCCCCATGTATCCGTCGGATCAGCCATGACCCCCTCGGTTTGATCTGGAGATGGCGGTCATCTTACAGAAAGGCAGAGGGCAGAAGGCAGAGGGCAGAAGAGTTCTCGGGTTCTTCTACCTTCCGCCTTCTGCCTTCTGCCTGCTGCCCTCTCACTTGCGAGATAGCGTCGTCGTCGACAGGTTCGAGAACTCGCGAAACACCATGCGCACCGAACCGAATTCGAGAACCGCGCCATCGCGCAGCTCCACCGGGGAGCTGACCCGCTGGCCGTTGACGAACGTGCCATTCTTGCTGTCGAGATCTTCAACCGTTGCGCTCTTGCCGCCGATCACGATCGCGGCGTGATGGCGTGAAATGGTCCGGTCATCCACCCGCACGGCGGCATCAGCTTCTCTGCCGATGACGCTGCGTCCGGGAAAGAGCGTCACCTCACCCTTGTCCCAGACCAGCCGTGCCGCGGGCGACCCCTGTGCCTGCGCCCGATCCGGCGTCAGCGGTTCTGCGCAGAACGCGTATCCGAAACCGTGCACCGTGCGGATGTACTTCGGCGTCTTTGCATCGTCCTCCAGCGCGCGGCGCACTTCATTGATGATGCTGGCGAGGTTCGAATCCGCGACGAAGGTCTCGGGCCAGAGTCGCTCATGGATCTCTGCCTTGGACATGACCTTCGGGCGGGTCTCGATCAAGACCTGCAGCAGTTGAAGCGCTTTGGGGGACAGGTGCACCTCGGTGCCGCCGCGGAACACCTGACGCCGTTCGCTGTCGAGTCGGAACGTTTCGAATTCCAGAACCATGGGCCGCCGGGCCTCGGGTCGTTGACAACCCGAGCGAGTCAGTCAATGCTAGCCGAATCCGCTGTCCCGGTACTCATGACAGACCAGCGCACGATTGATGCCGACGCTGTAGATCTTCCGGTTTCGGACTCACAGGGGACCTACACTCACCGCCACCCGGTACCGGGCCACGCTACCGCGGCGACGCCCACCGACCGTTTTGCGCCGGGAACGATGCTCGCGGGTCGCTATCGCATCGTCGCGCCACTGGGTTCCGGCGGTGCCGGTGAGGTCTATCGCGCGGAAGACACGAAGCTCGGACAGACCGTGGCGTTGAAATTCATTTCGCCACGCATTGTCCACGAGAAGGCATTACTCGAACGGATCATCAATGAGGTGCGGATCGGCAGACAGGTGTCTCATCCGAATCTATGTCGTATCTACGACATGGCAGACATCGACGATCAGTACTTCATCACAATGGAGTACGTCGACGGTGAGAACCTGGCCTCACTTCTCCGTCGCGTCGGAAGGCTGCCCGAAGACAAGGCGGTCGAAGTGTCGCGAGAGATCTGCTGGGGTCTGGCTGCAGCTCACGATCGAGGGGTCGTGCATCGGGATGTGAAGCCGGGCAACGTCATGATCGACGGCCGCGGGCATGCACGAATCACCGACTTCGGCCTGGCGGTGGTTTACGGGAATGCTGCCGGCGAATCGTTCGCGGGCACCCCCGCCTACATGGCGCCCGAACAGCTTGGGGGAGCCGAAGCGACGGAGCAGTCGGACATCTACTCTCTCGGCCTGCTGCTCTACGAGGTGTTCACCGGCCATCGGCTCTACAACGGCACACTCACTGAGATCGCTAACGCGCACCGAAACGCAAAACGACCGCCGTCGACCATCGTGCGCGGACTGAGTCCGTCGATCGAACGGATCATTCTTCAGTGTCTCGAAGAGGCACCATCGGAGCGGCCGGAATCGGTTCGCGACGTGCTCGCCGCGCTCCCCGCTGGCGATCCGCTTCGCGCGGCGATCGCTGCTGGTGAGACACCATCGCCAGGCCTCGTCGCTGCTGCCGAAACCGTCGGCGAACTTTCGCACGTGGCGGCGTTGACTGCTGCAGCAGCCACGCTGTTGCTCATCGCGGTGATCGCGGCGGTTTCGCGTTACACGATGCTCTACCGGCAGGTACCGCTGGCGATGTCTCCCGACGTTCTGACGGAACGCGCGCGTCAGATCATCCGTGCCGCCGGCTACGAACAACGGTCGCAGGGATCGCGCAGGTGGTTCGGAAAAGACGTGACGGCGCTCCAGGTCATCGCGGAGCCCGGTCATTCAGCCGACCGCACTCGTGAATTCAGCCGCGTTTCGCCGCTTCGGTTCGGATATCGCGAGAGCCCGCTTCCTCTGGTTCCGCAAGGCCGCGGCGCCATCGTCACGGCCAACGATCCGCCGTTCGATGTTCCCGGTATGGTTCTGGTGCTACTCGATTCGCGCGGTCAGCTCGTCCGTTTCATGCGAGCGCCTGCGGAGAAAGGCTCGCGGTCATCGACAGTCGACTGGTCGCCGTTCTTCGAGTCCGCGGCGTTGCACAGTGATGACTTCCGCTCACTTCCGGCGGATTGGGTCTCCCCTGTCGACAATGACGCGAAGCAATCCTGGACCGCCACGCTTCGCGAAGAGCCGCGTATCACGATCGACGTGCACGCTGCTTCGCTGGGAGGGATCCCTGTGTTTTTCGAGACGGCCCTGCGGGCGCGACGCGCGCCCACACAGCCGCGGCGCCCCACCGCGACGCCAACTGCGACCGAGCAATTCACCGCCGTGGGCGGATTCGCGGCTGTGTTCCTGGCAGGGCTCGTCCTGGCAACGATTGTCGCAAGACGGAACATCCGACTCGGTCGCGGAGATCGTGCGGCCGCGCGGAAAGTGAGCCTCGCCGTCCTGACTTCAGTGTTCGCCGCTGGTCTGCTCAGCGCCGATCACACTTCCGACCCGGCGGGCGAGTGGGGGTTGCTCGTCGGGATCGCCGGAAACGCGCTGTACAACGCCGGTGCGACCTGGCTGTTCTACATCGCCGCCGAGCCTTACGTTCGCCGGCGACAACCGGAGCTGCTCATCTCCTGGAACCGCGTTGTTCGCGGCTATTTCCGCGACGCGCTGGTTGCACGCCACGTGCTCTTCGGCTGCCTGCTCGGAGCGGTTGTCAATCTGTTCTACGCGCATCTGCTCGTCCTCGTGCCGGCATGGCTTGGAATGACACGGTCGCTCCCGGATCATTCGTTTCCCGAGAAGCTGTCAGGCGGCCTCTGGCCGCTCGTCTCGTTGGCGGCGCTTCTGGGCAGCGTCCCGCTCCAAAGCCTCCTGGCGCTGTTCATCTTCTCCGCGGTGAGGTCAGCGTTTCGCAGCTTCTGGCTCGCTGCCGCCGTCGTCGTGTTCGTCAGTGCAATTCCTCACCTCGGACGCGAGATCGAGTCCCGGGCTGAAGCTCCCTTCGTGATGTGTGCCGCGGCCGTCTTCGTGTTCGCACTCTGCCGGCTGGGACTGCTGGCCGGCGTCATCACGCTCTTCATCGGCTCCTGGCTGCACGTATCGCTATTCGTGTTGGATCCCAAATCGTGGCTGTTCGTATCGTCGCTCGTGTATCTCTCGGTCACTCTTCTCATCATCTTCTATGGCTTTCGCTACTCCCTCGGAGCGAAACCGCTCCTCGGGCGCGTCCGTCTCGCGGAGTGAGCGCGGACATCAGTGCCCCGTCATCCTCAAAAGCCAGAGTGACAGTGCAGGCACATACGTGATTGCCATGACCCCGACAAAGAGGATCAGCACCATCGGCAGCACCGCTCGCGCAAGCTCGTGGATCGGTTTGTCGAAGCGATACGCGGCGATGAAGAGATTCTCACCGACCGGTGGCACCAGATAGCCGAGCTCCAGATTCGCCAGGAAAATGATCCCGAGGTGAATCGGATCGATGCCGAATGCGACACCGAGCGGAACGACGATCGGCACGATCACGATGATCGCCGAGTAGATGTCCATCATGGCGCCGACGACGATCAGAAAGAGGTTCAGGAGAAGCAGAAAGAGCAGCGGCGAATGGACGGTCGCCGTGACCCACTCGACGGCGTGCTGCGGCACCTCGGCGTCCACGAGAAACCCTGTCAACCCCAGCGCCACTCCGAGGATCAGGAGCACTCCGCCGACGAGCAGACCCGACTCCGTGAACACTTTGAGCAGCCGCGACGGCGTCTTGTAATCGCGATGGACGATCACTTCAATGACGAGCGCGTACAGCGCGGTGACTGCCGCCGCTTCCACCGGAGTGGCGAATCCGCCGAAGAGAACGGCCATCACGACGACGGGCAGGAAGAGCTCCCACTTCGCGTCCCACATCGCCTTCCGGGCTTCCACTCGATCGAAAGGCGGCCCAGGTTGATCGGACGGCTGCTGTACGCGGCCGAGCCACACCGTCAGCGCCAACAGCAGGACGCCGGGAACGACGCCGGCGATGAACAGGCGATTCACGTCGACCCCTGCCGCCACTGCATAAAGAATCAATGGAAGACAGGGCGGAAACAGAATGCCCAGAGCTCCTGCGCCCGTCACCAGGCCGAGGGCATTCCGCTCGGAGTATTTGGCTTGACGAAGGATCGGCAGCAGTAATCCTCCCAGGGCCAGGATCGTCACGCCTGAGCCACCGGTGAACGTCGTGAAGAAAGCGCAGGCGAGTGCTGTCACGAGCGCGGGACCGCCTCTGATCGAGCCCACCAGCGCATCGAAGACCCTGACGAGGCGTCGCGACGCTCCTCCTTCCGCGAGGACGTAACCCGCCAGCGTGAAGAGCGGAATCGCTGGCAGGGACGGATTCACGACGAGCGAATAGTGGCTGACCGCCATCGCCGCAATCGGAATGTTCGTTGCCCAATACGACGCCAGCGCAACGCCACCCAGAACCGCGAAGATCGGCGCGCCGGAGGCGGCGATGATCGAAACCGCTGCAAACGCCACGACCACCATGGGTCGTGACGGAACTGCGACCGTCGCACCGCAAACGGCCGCGGCTACGGCGATCACGATGGCGATCGCCTGACCGGCGCGACGTCTCGACGACCCGGCGATGAGTCGAACGGCGATGAGTGCGAAGCCGAGTGGAAGGACCGACTCCACAGCCCACAGCGGAACCCGCGACCAAAGCAGCGCACCGCCGGCGCGCTCCGTCATCACGAAGCGGAAGCTCGCCACGGCCAGCAGCGCGCTGACGGCCGCCCCACCTGTACCGGCCACGATCGCCGCGGTCACTCGCAGGCGGGGCGGCAGGAACGCGGTCGTAGCGATCGATAGCAGCCGTCCGCGACGGGCCGCGATCGCCGCGCCCAGCATGCTCACTGCAAGCGTGCAGTGCTGCACGATGGTCGTCGACGCGGCAATGCCGGCCGCCCCGAATCCGCGGACGACGATCTCTGTCACCGGGATGAGAACCATCGCACTCAGCACTACCGCGAGGAGCACCTCTTCGATCCGCAGGAACGCGGTTGATCGTTGCGGATCATCGAAGGTCGTTAACGGAGAGAGCGCAATGTCAGTCATCGTCGTGCACCTGCTGCGGACTGACCGTTTGCGCGACGGTATTCACCGAGGAGCCGGACCACTTCGTCGAAGAGATCCGCAGGCACCCTTGCTCCGCGGAGCTGCGGATATCTTTCTTCGACAATGTTCCGCCACTCGCTCTCCACGCCCGGCGGCACGGCCGTGACATGGAGGCCGCGCGTCTGCATCTTCACGACGGCGTCGTCGCTCTCGAGACGATTCCTCTCCTTCATCTGACGGCCAGCCTCGCCGGCCGCACGCGCGAGCTCGCGCTGCACATCAGGAGAGAGCGTGTTCCAACGCTTCTCGGTGACGACGAGCGCGCCCACGAGCGGAGCCCAATCGAGCTGCAGCATGTAAGGCGCATGCACGAAGACCTGCGTCGTCAGCGCGATGTACGGCGGGAGCGGTACAGCGTCGATCATTCCTGTACTCAGGGCGGGAAGAATGTCGCTGGTCTCGAGGGGGACCGGTTGAAATCCGCTGACGCGATAGAGATTGACGGACGGCACATCGCCGGCCCAGGTAAAGAGCTTCGCCTTGCGAAGATCGTCGGGGTGGACGATCGGCTTCCTGGAGAAGAAGCGCACCCATCCGGCGTCGGCCCAGAACAGGACGACAAAGCCCTTTTCGCGAAGGCGTTTCTCGAGGCGGGGGCGGAGCCTGTCGCCGACGTAATCGACTTCCGCGAGCGACCTAAAAATCATGGGGATGCTCTGCAGCGCCTCGACAGAGTGATCGATGTCGGAGAGACCGACCACCGTCAGGAGACCGGCGTCGAGAGCTCCGTTGCGCATGTGGCTGACCATCTCGGACTCGCCGCCACGCGCGCCGCCGGCGTAGATCTTCAGCTCGACGCCTTGCGCGCGCCACTGAGCTCCCATGTCGGTGAGGATCCTGTGGAACGACGAATCTTTCGGCGCGAGCGTGCCGAGCTTCACCTTCTGTTGCGCCTCCGCAGACACCGGCACTACGCCCGCGATCATGGCGACGACGAGAATGCGCAGCAACGTGGTCATCACTGGTTTCCTCCTGTGGGACTCTCGATGAAGAAATCGTCGGCGTGGGCCAGCAGCCATCGCGCGCGGCGCTGCGCCAGGATGTTCTGCAGACGCCATTCGGGTCTCTTGTCAGCGTCCATGGCCAGCGCGCGAGAGAGCAGCTCATTGAACTCAGCTCGGTTCTGATCGGGAATCGCCAACGCCTCCGCGGCGGCCACGTATGGCGAAGCCGACGCGCCGCCCGATCGCTGCACGGCGCGGCCGAAATGCGCCCTGGCGCGCGCTCCGGCGTCTTTGGAGAATGCGGAGCGTGACGCCTCGAACGTGATCAGGAACGTGTCGATCGCTCCGTTCTCGAAGTCGGGGTCGAGCTCGGCAGCGCGCGAGATGAACGCTTCGACGACCGGCAGATCGGCCATCAGGTCCAGATCGTCCTTCGAACCGGAGATCGCCAATCCCCATGCGGCGGCAGTCCAGTAGAGCGCAGGGACATCGTTCTTTCGGGCGAGTGCGACGGCCGCTTTCGGATCTGCAGCGAGCCTGACGCGGAAGTTGTCGATCGAGGTGGCCAGCGCGCGCAGGCCGTACTCGCGAGCGCGAAGACAGAGTCGCCTGGACCGCAGTCGTGCTGCTTCACCGCGTTCGCCCTCTTCGTCGCGGACCGGTTCGACCCAGCCGTACGCGTACTGCGTGAAGCCGCGCGATGCCGCCACCAGCAGAGCGGTGTGATTCGGCGACTCGGCCAGAAGGCTCTCGATCAGCTTGAGACTGAACGGAAGCGCGTCGCCGACCAGCTCCGGATCGTCGTCTGACGAAAATGTTGCGCCTCCGCTTGCGATCGCGCTTCCGAGCTGGTTGACCGCCATCGTTCGGAGCGAACAGCCGCTGGTCACAGCACCGAGCAGCAGCAGACCGGTCGCCGCCAGTGCTGATCTCGATTCGCGTCGTCTCGCGTTGCCCAAGAGTCACCTCCGCTTGCGCTGATCACATTGGCGCGAGCGCGGCATGCCGTCTTGGGGGATTCATTGGATTTTCATCGGCGACATAACGAAATCAATGATTTCCCAATCATTCGCCAATGATTCCCTATCGTGTCAGGCCTACTCTGCAACGGAATACAAACGCGAACGAGCGCTGAAATCCGAGTACGATCCAGCCTCACTCACAAACGAGTCTGCGGAGGAGCCGATGAAACTGCACCGAACCGCTGTCGGATTCCTGTTCTTCGCCAATGTCCTGGCGGCACAGGAAGTCGAAAAACCCGCGCCGGACAAAACAAAGATCGAGGAGGTCATGGTCGTCACCGCCTCGCGCAACGAGCAGCTGGTTCATGACGTCCCCGCGGCCGTCTCCGTGATCACCGCGAAAGATCTGGAGCAGATGCCCGTCCATGATTACGGCGACATCCTGCGCACGGTTCCCGGCCTCAACGTCGCGCAGATCAGCGCGCGCGACATTCAAGTCACCGCACGCTCGGCGACGAACAGCGTGGCCACGAGTCAGCTCGTGCTCCTCGACGGTCGCAGCCTGTATCTCGACTTCCTCGGTTTCGTGATGTGGGACTTCCTGCCCGTCAACCTGACGGAGATCAGACAGATCGAAGTGGTCCGCGGGCCGGGAAGCGCGGTGTGGGGCGCCAACGCGATGACCGGCGTCATCAATCTGATCACCAAGCGGCCCGGCGAGATGGCAGGAACGACCGTCACCCTCGGCGGCGGTGAGCTCGGTACTCTCTTCGGGGGCGTGACGCACGCCGCCTCACGCGATCGCTGGGGCTACAAGGTCTCCGCGGGCTACTACCAGCAGGATCCTTTCAAGCGTCCCACCGGTCTGATCCCCGGCACTCAGACTCTCTACCCCGCTTTCAAGAATGAAGGCACAACGCAGCCGAAGGCCGACCTCCGGCTCGACTACGACATCTCCGAGAAGTCCTATGTCTCCTTCTCTGGTGGCTACGCGGGGACCGACGGTCTGGTTCACTCAGGGATCGGACCCTTCGCGATCAAGAAGGGTTCGTCGATGAGCTACGCAAAGGCTGACTGGACTCGCGGCGCTCTCCGGGCAAGCGCCTTTGCGAACTTTCTCGATGCCGACTCCACCAATCTTCTGCAGTACGGCGTGGACGGCCGTCCCCTTGCGCTCGCCTTCAAGTCGGACACCTACAGCATCGACGTGAGCAACACGAACGTCGTCCGCGAGCGGCATATCGTTACCTATGGAGGCACCGCGCGCCACAACGACTTCGATATCTCGATCGCTCCGCTTGGCGATCAGCGCGACGAATACGGCGGGTTCCTTCAGGACGAGATCCTCTTCGGCAGCAGGGCGCGCCTGGTGGCCGGGGCGCGATGGGACCACATCGATCCGATCGGGGCCGCCGTCTCGCCGCGCGCCGCATTCCTGATTTCGCCGATGCCGAACCACACGGTGCGGTTGTCGTACAACCGGGCGTTCCGCGCGCCCTCGCTCATCAACAACTATCTCGACACGGCCATCCTGAATCCGGTGACGCTGCCGACCGGGCCCTTCATCTTTGCGTCGCGCGCAGTGGGCAATCCCGCTCTCAAAGAGGAACGGATGGAGGCGTATGAGCTGGGCTATGTCGGAGCTCTCCCTGCTCACCTCATCGTGTCCGCAAGCGTTTATCGCAACAGGACCCAGGACTCGACCGACTTCTATCCGGCGACCTTCTACACGTCGGCCAACCCGCCGGCGGGATGGCCGCTCCCTGTGCAGTACCTCGACGCGCCGCCGCTGCGCAATGCGTTGCCGTCCAGCTTCACCTACAGAAACGTCGGCGAGATCGTCGATCGTGGCGTGGAGCTCGCGGTCAACGCACGCCCGTCGGCTCAATGGTCATGGTTCGCGAACTACTCATATCAGGCCGAGCCCGATGTGAAGGGAATCCCCGCTGATGAGATCAATGTGCCGCCGGCGCACCGCGCCAATGTCGGCGGCAGCTGGGATCGCGGAGTCTATTTCGTGAACGGGAACGTGAGCTATCAGGACAAAGCGGAGTGGAGAGATGTCATCGACGCTCGATTCTGGGGCCCGACCGACAGCTTCACATCGGTCAACGCGGCGGTTGGCGTTCGGCTGAACGAGAGGACGACGGTCTCAGTCACAGGCACGAACCTGCTGAACGAGAAGATTCAGCAGCACGTCTTCGGCGACATCATTTCACGCAGGATCACGGCACAGGTTCGTTTCAACTATTAATGCTCCGCCCTGAGTGATCGCGTCGGGAGAGCAGTCATTTGCACGCTGAGGCCGGCACAGCGCCAGCGGTTGGCGAAAGCTCGAGCGCCGTTGCGCGAAGCCGTCCCGTGTCAGAGCAGACGAAGGCACGGAAGGATGTCGCGCAGGCCGAACAGTTGATGACAGTCCTGCTGGAGGATCGTGCTCGAGATGTCGACGACGCGATTGCTGCAATGAAGCCGCGCCCGAAAATGTGGAAACGGATCGCGAAAGACGCTGAACGAGTTACGAATGTCCATTCGTAACGACAGGAAAACGAGCCAATCACTTTTCGCGCGCGTTTGACCACGGGAAACGGCGACATCGAATTCCGCGCCCCGACGCAGAAGCTGATGGACGGATGCCTGCTCCGATCGGCGCAGTCCACCGTCCGATGTCCGAAAGACTGGCTGTCGCCGGCGAGGTGTATCTCCCACCTCCCGCCATCCGTCTCCACCTTCGGGAGGGAGATTCACCATGGCGCTCGACAATCGGACCGGAAGCTTGATCGCTGTTGGCGCGTCGATTACGGCGAGCTGCCAACCCTGCCTGGAAATCAATCGCACGAGAGCCTTACGGGCCGGCGCAGACGCGCAGGAGGTTGCAGACGCCATCGAGATCGGCCGCAAGGTGCGTGCCGGCGCTGCCTCGAAGATGGATTCGTTTGCCGCGACGCTGAACGTGCCCTCGGCATCGGCGGCCGTCGCGAACGCGAAGTGCGGCTGCGGATCGTAACGCGGAGGATTCCATGAGGAATGGCG
>Ga0210377_10002036_pt1 | contig 17980 bp, 22 predicted proteins | sample PLM4_65_b1redo_FD_155480 | JGI IMG/M metagenome (GOLD analysis project Ga0210377, IMG submission 155480) | Groundwater sediment microbial communities from an aquifer in East River, Colorado, USA - PLM4_65_b1 redo | ecosystem: Environmental > Terrestrial > Soil > Riparian zone | place: USA: East...
CTACTCGCGCGTAAAAATTTTAGTTTTTATTGGTATAAAAATATTCGCCCCGCCCAACTCGCGACTTCGCACGAGTAATTAATAAAGATTTACCCTCTACCACAAAGTCGCTCGCCCACCCCAAAATCCCGGAGTGCTAATCGTAAAACCGCAGTTGAGTTTTGTGATTATCTATTTTTTATATTGGCTGAAAAATCTGGCGAAGCCGATTTTGAAGCAAGAAATATTCTCCTCATTTGAAACATATGTCACAGTTCTTTGAAATGCTTTTGTCTTGACTTAAATGAATTCCGCAAATAGCCTTGGATTTTCTCAAAGAAGTTGAAAGATGATATACTTTCTTCATTACATCATCCGGATTCTTTATTATCTCCCTCGCCGTCTCCTTTATGCCTTCCATTTCCTGCTTTGAAAATTTTATTTCATTCCCCCTCTTTAGACTTATGTACTGTGAAATTGCCGCATTGGTTATTCCCAGAATTTCAGCGGCTTTTTTTTGATTTAATCCATAATCTTTTATGAAAATTATTGCGAGTTCCCTTCTCAAAGCAGGAATAAGATACCAGACTTCTATTTCCTGCGGCATTATTTTTGACATGAAAAATTAACGATTGCTAATTATTTAAGCGTTTGCAATTTTCTTCAATTTTGCAAATGCCTTTTTCGGATTTTTGCTGTTTTGCAAGTAAGAGCCGACGATAAATCTGTTTGCCCCGGTCTTTTTTGCTTTTAGAATTGTCTTGTCATTTATTCCGCCGTCAACTTCAATTTCCATTTTCGGATTTATTTTTCTTATCTCTTTTATTTTATAAAGCATTTTTGGCATGAACTTGCTTCCGTATTTTCCGGGATTTACCGCCATAACAAGAATGAAATCAATTTCGTCAAGATGAATTTTTATCTTGCTTATTTTTGTTCCGGGGTTTATTGCAATCCCTGCTTTTTTTCTTTTCCCTTTTATTAGTCCAATCAATTTGTCTGGATTTTTCACAGCTTCAAAGTGGAAAACAATTGAGTCCACTTTTCGCCAATTTTTTTCAATCCATTTTTCCGGATTTTTAATCATGAGATGCGCCTCGTATTTTTTATTTTTGGACAGCTTGAAATCAAACATCAAAGATTTGTTTTTCACAAATTTCCCATCCATGATGTCAAGCTGATAGACGTTTGAATTAACTAATCCAATTCTTCTTTCCAACTCTTTTTGCGAATTTGCAATTATTGACGGAATCACCTGCATTTTCATAAAATGATTTGGAATACAAAATTTATAAAACTACCTTGCTTGTATTTAATAAAGAGCGTGATTACATGAGGATTGCCATAAACGGATTTGGAAGAATAGGTGAAAATATATTCAGAATAGCATTGGATAAAAAAGTTAATGTTGTTGTCATAAATGACCCGCATGGAGTTGAAGACGCGGAATATCTTCTTAAGCACGATTCTGTTTACGGAAAATTCAACAGAAAAGTTTCAACAAAGGGAAATTATTTGATTGTCAATGGAAAAAAGATTCTTGTAATTTCTGAAAGAGATATAGAAAAACTTCCATGGAAAAAATTAAAGATTGACATTGTTGTTGAGAGCACGGGGGCTTTTATAAAACGCGCAGATGCGATAAGGCATATTTCTTCCGGTGCGAAAAAAGTCATTGTGACGGCTCCGATGAAAGACAAGCCCGACGTGACGATAGTTCCAGGAGTAAATTCAAAGAAATTAAAAAGAAATCACAAATTGATTTCCGTGGCTTCCTGCACCACTAATTGCGCTGCTTCAATCGCGAAAGTGCTGAATGACAATTTTGGAATAAAATGGGCTTTGATGTCAACCATTCATGCAGATACTTCAAGTCAAAGCATTGTTGATTCCTCCGACGACAAAAATAGAAGAAAAGGTCGTTCTGCTATGAATAATATAATCCCTACTTCAACAGGCGCTTCGGAAGCCGTCACGGAAGTTCTTCCGGAATTAAAGGGAAAAATGAAAGCCCTTGCAATGCGTGTTCCAGTAATTGACGGCTCAATAGTGGATTTCAACGCCGAATTAAAAAAACCCTTTGACGAGAAAAAAATAAATTCAGCATTCAAGAAGGCGTCAAAATCTAATATGAAAAATATTATTGAATATTCCGACGACGATTTGGTTTCTTCAGACATTATTGGAAATCCTCATTCAGCTGTTTTTGATTCAAAACTCACGGAAGTTCAGGGAAATCTTGTGAAGGTTTTGGCTTGGTATGACAATGAATACGGCTATTCCTCCCGCGTCGTTGATGTGATAAAAATGCTTGGGAGAAAATGAAATGGCGACGACAAAAAATGTTTATTCTTTGCCTTTAAACAAAAAAGATTTTAGATTGGCTGTTTCTGACGAGAGAGTTGCCCACGTCGGTCATGCAAAACACGCGATTGATTTCCCCCTTCCAATAGGGACAAAAATATTAGCCGCCAAATCCGGAACAGTCGTTGACGTTAAAGTTGATTCTAAAAAAGGGGGTTTTAATAAAAAATATGCTGATTTAAAATATCTAAATTATCTAACTATTAAACATTCTAATGGAGAATTTTCACAATATGCCCATTTGAAACATAATGGGGCTCTGGTAAAACTTGGAGATAAAGTTAAAGAAAAACAGCCAATCGCTTTAAGCGGAAATACTGGATATACTTCTGAGCCACATTTGCATTTTCATGTTCTTAAACTGAATAAAACAAAAATCGGCTGGGAAACTTTGGAAGTAAGATTCAAGAAAAAATTAAAAATTTTAAGGTTTAAGATAAAATGAAAACCGACGAAAAAATAGTCTCTAAAAATTATGATAAATTAGCAAATTCTTATCACAATATGAGAACAAAAGAAAATCCGGACGGATGGTTTTTTAATGAATTGTTGGAAATGCCAGCAATGTTAGAGATTCTTGGAAATGTTAAGGGAAAAAAGATTCTTGATTTTGGTTGCGGAACGGGAATTTATGCAAAATTGCTGACCAAAAAAGGCGCAAAGATTAAGGGATTTGATATAAGCAAAGAAATGATTAAAATCGCAAGAGAAGAAAATCCAAGCCTTGATTTAAAAGTTGGTTCGGGATATCAAATTCCATTTAGAGAAAAATTTGATATTGTTATGGCTCCGTTGGTTGTTCATTATCTTAAAGACTGGGATAAGATGTTTAAAGAAATAAGGAGAGTTCTAAAAGACAAAGGATATTTTGTATTTTCTACGGGGAATCCAGTTTCAGAGTCCAGTGAAAAAGCCAAAAGAAAAGGAAAGAAAGTTAAAATTCTTACCGACTATTTTACGGAAAAAAAAGTTTATTCAAAGTGTGGAAATGTAAAAAATTTTTCATATCATTTAACTTATGAGACAATAATAAAAAAAATATTAAAAAATGGTTTTGAGATAGTTGATTATAAAGATGCATTTCCAGTAAAGAAGGCTAAAAAATTGTTTCCAGATTATTATGAAAGATATTCTAAAATTCCTTTCTTCACGGTTTGGAAGGTGATGAAGAGATGACTCTCCGCACAATCAGAAGTTTGAAAAATCTTCATGGAAAAAAAATTCTTCTCCGCGTTGATTTGAATTGCGATGTTCAACATGGAAAAATTGTGGAATCTGAAAGAATTAAAGAGCACGCGAGAACGATAAAATTTCTTCAAGGCAAAAAAGCCAAGATTGTCATTTTGGCTCATCAGGGAAATCTTGGAGAAAAAAACTGCGCAAGTTTGAGACAGCACGCAAAATTTTTGAACAAATATGCAAAAGTGAAATTTGTTATAGAAACTATCGGCAAGAAAGCATGGCTTGAAATTTCAGAATTAAAAAATAGCGAGGCATTGCTTTTAGAAAATGTGCGCTTTCTTAAGGATGAAAACTATCCTTCGGCAAACAACTCTTTTGTCAAATTTTTCAAAGAAGCCGGATTTGACTATTATGTGAATGATGCTTTCTCTGTTTTGCATAGAAATCAAACATCAATTGTTTCTTTTCCAAAAATTATTCCGTCGGCGATTGGATTGGTTTTTGAAGAAGAATTGAAGCACATTGAAAAACTTAAATCAAAAATAAAAAATTGCCTTTTTATTCTTGGTGGGGCAAAATCGGAAGATTTGATGCCGTTGCTTGGAAAAGGAAAAATTCTTTCAACCGGAAAATTGAGTCTTTTATGTTTGATTGCTTCCGGATTTAAACTTGGAAAAGAAAACGCGCTTTTGAAAAATGATTTTTACTTGCTTTCAAAAATAAAAAAACATCTGAACAAAATTGAAATTCCGGCGGATTTGGCGATAAATTTTCATGGAAAAAGAAAAGAACTTCTCATTGATGAATTTCCGCAAAATTTCGCAGTTTGGGACATTGGAGAAAAAACAATAGGTGATTACAAGAAAGAAATTGCAAAAGCAAAAACAATTTTTTTCAAAGGTTCTCCGGGAATGTTCCAAGAAAAGGGATTTGAAAAAGGAACAAAAGAAATTTTAAATGCGATTGCAAATTCTTCCGCGTTTTCAGTTATTGCCGGAGGGCAAAGCTCCGACGCTCTGAAAAAATTTAAAATTCCAAAAAGCAAATTTTCTTATGTTAGTTTAAGCGGTGGTTCTTTAGTTTCTTATCTCGCCGGAGAAAAATTGCCTGGACTTGAAGCTCTTTCTCACGCTCGAACGAAGTAAATTTATTTATCCCGCTCAACCCGCCCCACAGAAGTCAAAGTAATAACTTGAAATCAGAAATTGTGTTTTATAATAAACATCGCTAGAATTTTTTCTACATTAACAATCTGGTTTCAGAGGAGTGCCTTAGTGAAACTTGGCACGGAGCAATTAATCCCTATAATAAAGAAAAATGAAAAACTTAAAAACGTCTCTTGTGTCTGAAAATTATCCCCTCGTAGCTCAGTGGTAGAGCGCTTGGCTGTAGAAATCTAACGCGGACGTTCCCCAACGGGATGAGAATGAAGCGTGAAAAGCTAGCGGATCCCGAGAGATCCCCAGTTCAATTCTGGGCGGGGGGATTTTATGTTTAAAATTGAGAAGAAAAATAAGGTCTACCAATTTTTTCAGAATATTCAACATTTATTCTGCGTTCCCATAAATCTACATGTATTGTCCCGCATTTAATCTCCATATCTTGGCAAACAATATAAAATCCAACCCCAAATTTTCCGACGTCTTTTTTGTACGGATTTGATAGGCAGGCTACTTCCATTGGTAGATTAGGATAAATAGGTCTATCTAAAAAGATTTGATGAGAAGAGTATTCTCTTCCAAGAAATTCTGGATAACTTCTAACTTCTTCCCATTTATCTTTGTCCAGAATGGAGAATTCCCTTGGGAGCAATAGCTTTATAGTAATCTTCTCAGCTAAAACTTTTCCATTATTAGATACCAATAAATGCCAATGTTCTCCATCAAATTTTTTTGGAAATTCTAGATCAACATTCAAATCAGGTTTTTTCCTTTTGAAGAACAATTCCTCTATTTCATAATATTCCATTTCGCGAGTTGTGAATCCATTTCTTCTCCAGAAAATTCTTCTGCTAGAATCTGTATGGTCTTGATGTGGTGCTATATCACTTTTTGGAACTTCTACAATTAAACAAAATTCATTACTATTTTCCGGATTTGGGATAGGACTTATGATAACATCTATTTTTGGGGTAATATTTGATTGTACTATCTGCTCTATTCTTTCTTTTTGCTGACTGTCTTTTATCCACTCTATTCTTACGGGTTTTTTAGTTTGATTGTCTTCACATAGGCCGTATATTATTGTGCCACCATTTGAATTGGCCATGGAAGAAATGCTTTTACATATTTTCTTGTTATCCTTTAGAGAGTCTGGATTTTTATATTCAAGATTTGTTGATTCCTGAACCTCATTTTTAATGAGATTATCTAAATCTATTTTTGTTTTATATATCATTTTACTCAACCGTCACGCTCTTCGCCAAATTTCTCGGCTTGTCTACGTCAATTCCTTTCAAATCCGCGATGTGATACGCCAAAAGTTGCAGGATTATGACATTCACGACGGGAGAAAGCAAGCTGTTCGTTTTTGGAACGATGAAAACTTTTTCTGCAATCTTTTCAAGCCGTTCGTCTTTTTCATTTGCTATCGCAATTATTCTTCCGCCTCTCGCCCGAACTTCTTCAATGTTGCTCAATGTTTTTTCATAATTTTCATCCTTTGATGCAATGAAAATCACAGGCATGTTTTCATCAACCAGCGCGATTGGCCCGTGCTTCATTTCCGCGGCGGGATATCCTTCAGCGTGGATGTAGGAAATTTCCTTTAATTTCAATGCGCCTTCAAGAGCGACTGGAAAATTTATTCCTCTCCCCAAATAAAGAAAATTTTTGGAGTCCTTGAAATTTTCCGCAACCTTCCTTATTTCGCTTGACATTGAAACCACTTGCCTTATTTTTTCGTGAAGAGAATTCATTTCATCAAGAAGTTCGTTGTCAATCGGCATGCCTTTTTTCTGTCTTATGAACATTGCAAGAAGTAGAATCGCGAAGATTTGACTTGTGAAAGCTTTGGTTGAAGCAACGCCGATTTCTGGACCGGCATGGAGATAAATTCCTGAATTTACTTCTCTGGATATCGTGGAACCGACGACGTTTATGATTCCGATGACGTTCGCGCCTTTTGATTTTGCCTCTTTCAAAGCCGCGAGAGTGTCCGCCGTTTCTCCGGATTGCGATATCGCGACAACGACGTCATTTTCGGCGATTATCGGATTTCTATATCTGAATTCCGACGCGTAGTCAACTTCGGTTTGGATTCCGGTGAGTTTTTCAATTATGTATTTTCCGATTAATCCAGAATGCCAGCTTGTTCCGCACGCGACGAAAATTATTTTGTTCAAAGAATCAAAATCCAGCGTCAGTTTTATTCTGCCGTCTTTTATTCTGCCTCGCAGAACATTTCTTATTGTTTCCGGCTGCTCAAAAATTTCCTTCAGCATGAAGTGCTTGAACCCGGATTTTTCTATCTGTTCAATCTCCCATTTTATGTCATAAACTTTCTTGTCAACGTCGTTCCCGCTGAAATCTTTTATTGAATATCCGTCTTTCTGAATGACTGCTATTTCTTCATCATTGAGATAAATAACTCTTTTTGTGTGCTCTATGATTCCCGCGGCGTCCGACGAGATGAACATTTCATTTTTCCCGACGCCGATAATCAACGGCGAGCCTTTTTTCGCGGCGACGATTTTATTTTCATTTTTATGGATGACTGCAATTCCAAACGCTCCGTCCATTGACTTCACCGAATTTATGACGGCTTTTTCAATGTCTCCGGAATAAAATTTTTCAATCAAATGCACGATTATTTCCGAATCCGTCTCCGAAGCTATTTTGTGCCCCTCTTTTTCAAGGAGTATTTTCAAAAGATGAAAATTTTCAATTATTCCGTTGTGGACTATTGCAATTTCATTTTTGCAGTCAACATGCGGGTGCGCGTTTCTTTCGCTTGGCTCTCCGTGGGTTGCCCATCTTGTGTGCGCTATGCCTAAATTTCCGGAAAGATTTTGCAGTCCGATTTCTTTTTCAAAATCTGATATCTTCCCTTTTTTCTTGAACAGCTTCAGAGATTTTCCGTCGGAAACGCAAATTCCCGCGCTGTCATATCCGCGATATTCAAGCTTCTTCAATCCGCCGACGAGAACTTCACTGATTTTTTTATCACCTATATACCCGATAATCCCGCACATCATCTGTATAGAAACATTTTGTTTTTAAGATTTCTGAAACTAAACAGCATAGATTGACACAAAAATTACATTTTAAGTCTTAAGGCCAGAATGGTTGGAATAGATATGTACAAAGGCGAGTTTATAAACATTTTACGTCGGTGATTTTATTTTTTTGTGTATAAAAAATCACAGAAGCATTTATAAATAAAAGTTTTTTTAGAGCAAAAAGAAAGGTTTAAGCCTTTCATGTTTCCCTTGTGGGAAAAAGAAAAAGTCCTTGACTTTTTCACTCGGACAACTTAGTAAAAAAGAAAACTAAATTAAAAGAGGTAAGATGAAAAAAATCGCGGAGGAATTTGAAGAGGAAGACATGGATAATCTCGACGAGGAAATTGACGACATCTTCGGCGAAGAAGAGGAATTCTGATTTTTAATTTTTTATATTAAGAATTGCCTCATTGTTTTTTTTGTCAAGTTCATTAAAGCTGGAATTGATTAGCATTTTTACTTCGTTGACGTTGATGTCGGAGACGAAAATATTTCCAAGAGATATTGTGACGCCGTATCCTATTTTCATCGGGTTTATTTCAACTTGCTTAAGCTCTTTTCCGTCGGCATAAATTATCAGATTTGATTCTCCCGCGTCTTTCAATCCGTTGTTTCTTACGCTTGCATTTACATCAAGATATCTTCCGTTCATTTTTGCCGAAACTTTTTCAAATGATAAATCAGCTTCAGATTCAACGGAATACAGATTGTTTATTAAATTTATTGTGTCGTCTCCGATGATTTGCCCGCATCTGCTCACTTCGTACATTATGTTGTTTTTATTTTGCGAATGTCCGAAGCCCATCGCATGCAAAAGCTCGTGGATTGCAACATTTGGATTTTCACAATCGGAATTTTTGAGCAAAACTATTCCTCCGTGTGAAATCACGTTGAAATTTTTCGTTTTTGTTATGTTCGTCGGCCCGCCCTCGCCTGCAATGAAAAAGTTTTCCTCGACTTTTATTTTGTCTTCGCAGACGACGGAAATTTCTTCATTTTCTATTACAGGATAAAAATCAATGAATGTTAAATTTTCAATTTTTCCAAATGCGCCTTCCATGTTGGATTTTCTTTGGAGGTTGCACGAATCGTCAATCTTATAAGAAATCTTTGAATCGGGATATCTCATGTTTTCGTAAAACTGCATCCCTGCCGTTCCATTGGAGCTAAAGTTGTAATTTTTCTGCACTTCAAACTGCGGAACAAATTCGCTGGTTTCAAACGGCGAGAAATAAAAAAATATTGAAGTAATTGCGAATAAGACAAAAGTAAAACTGGCGAGCCAAGTAATTGCGTCTTTCATTAAATAAAAAGAGAATTGTGTTATAAAAACTTTATCAAATAAAAAAGAAATTAGTAAGTATCTTCATCGTCAACGACTTCTTCTTCCTCTTCTTCATCGTCAGAAGAGTCGTCATCTTCCGTCTCGTCTTCTTTCTCTTCCTCAACTTTGTATTTTGACATTATAAACTTGTTTTGTTTAATTATGTTTAAAATTTGATTAAGCTTTCTTTTTTGTTATCTCGTTGCACATTCCTGCCGCAACCGTAGCGCCTGCGTCTCTTACCGCGAATCTTGACATGTAAGGGTTGTCCTTGCTTGTTTCAAGGCAAAGGTTTCCCTGCGGTCTTATTCTTACTTTTGCGGAATCTCCGTTCTTCAAGAAATCCGGATTTTCTTTTATGACTTGCCCGGATCTTGGGTCAATTTGAGCAATGAGTTCTGTAAATTGGCATGGAATTTGCGCAGTGTGCACGTGGAAAACCGGCGTATATCCCTTGGCCAAAACTGTCGGGTGATTTATGACTGTTATTGTTGCAATGAACTCTTCAACAACTGGAATTGGATGCGACGCTTCGCAGATAACGTCTCCTCTTGCGATGTCTTTTTTACCGACGCCCCTTATATTGATTCCAACATTGTCTCCTGCAAGCGCTTCGTCCATTTGTTCATGGTGCATTTCAATTGTTTTTAATTCCCCTTCTATGCCTTTTCCAGTTCTGCCCGGGAGAACTATGACTTTCATTCCTTTCTTCATTATTCCAGTTTCAACTTTTCCAACCGGAACTGTTCCGATGCCTGTGATTTCATAAACATCCTGAACAGGCATTCTCATTGGAAGATTTGTCGGCAACGCAGGAGCAGGGAACAAATCAAATTGTTCTTTTATCGTCGGTCCCTTGTACCATGGCATATTTTCCGATCTCTTGATAATATTATCTCCTTTCAAACCCGCGCATGCAACGAATGTGGTTGTGTCCGGGTTTATTCCAACACCTTTCAAAAGTTTTCCAACTTCTTCTTTTACTTTGTTGAATTTTTCTTCCTTGTATCCGACGTCGTCCATTTTGTTGATTGCTACGGCGATATTTTTAACTCCCATAGTTCTCAAAAGCCACAAGTGTTCGGTTGTCTGCGGTTCCACTCCTGATGGCGCGGAAATTACAAGGAACGCAGCGTCGGCTTGAGAAGCTCCGGTAATCATGTTCTTGACGAAGTCTCTGTGCCCTGGCGCGTCAATGATTGTAAGCTGGAATTTGTCAGTCATAATTTTCTTGTAAGACAAATCTATCGTAACTCCTCTTTCTCTTTCTTGCTTGATTGCGTCCATGATATAGGCGAATTCAAAACCGACTTTTCCGTATTTTACGGCTTCAGCTTTCAATTTGTCCATTTCCTGCTGTGAAACAACTCCGGAATCAAACATAAGTCTTCCGACTATTGTTGACTTTCCAGCGTCGACATGCCCCACGAACACGACATTCATGTTTGGTTTTTCTTTAGCCATGTTGTGTAATAAAAAATATGGTTTATAAAGTTTTCTTTGGAAAAAATTTGCAGTGAAAATTTTACTAATTTGACTTATGAAGTTTTTGTTGAAAATTTATTTAAATCATCATCAGCTGAAGTTGAAATGAAAGCGCATACAATGATTAAACTTGAGCGTATTCTTCGTCCTGCCTTGAAATTTTTGTCGTCGGAAAAAAGAGTTGAAATTTATTCGCAAGGAAGAAAAAGAGTTCTTGAAGCGCTGTCTGATGAGGTAATTGAAAGAAAATTTTCTCCGTCGAGAGATTTTGAAACTGAATTGTGGGGAATAAAATTTCGCTCGCCGATAATGAATGCTGCTGGAATGTTCAAGAATGGAGAATGCTATGAATTGATGGCAAAACAAGGTGCTGGTGCTTATCTTGGCGGAACTACGACGGCACTTAAAAATTCTGGAAACACTAATGGCAACATTGTAAATCCATTTATTACTCTTCCAAAATCAAATTCTGCAATAAATTGGTTGGGACTTCCAAACAACGGCGATGAGTTTGTTTTGTATGAAGCAAAACAAATATCAAAAATGAAACGAAGTTTAAAATGTCCCGTCGGATGGAGTCTTGCGTATCAGTCTAATTTTGGTTTTAATCCTGAAAAGCAAATGGAAATGCTCGTTAGAAGCATTAAGGATTATTCAAATGTCGGCGTCGATTTTCTTGAAATAAATGAAAGCTGTCCAAATACTGGAGAAAATAATATTAATGTTTTATCGCTTGGAACAAGATTGTTGAAATTGAAACAACAGATTCCGACAAAGAAGGTGCCGATTATAGTTAAATTTTCCAACGACATAGATTTATCGCAAGTTGGCGGTTTGATGGAATTGCTTATAGATTCCAAATATGATGGGGTAAATTTTGGAAACACGTCGACAAATTATGAACTTCATAGAAATTCAATTGACGAAATAGAAAGAAAAGATTTTGATTATTTTACATCAACATTGGGTGGTGGAATTAGTGGAAAACCATTGAAAGAAAAATCACTAGAACTTTGCACCGAAGCTGTAAAACAAGTTAGAAGATTAAATCCTAATTTTGAATTTAATGTCATAAGAACTGGCGGGATTGATTCTGCCGAAGATATTTTAGATTCTAAAAAATCCGGAATTTTAATGAATCAATGGTTCACGGGATATTGGGAAAATTTTGGAAAAAGCGGACATGATGTTTATAAAGAATTGTATGGGAATTTGGAAAGACTTGCTTGAATTATTTTAATCTGTCCTTTATTTCCAATTTTATATTAATCAAAATTTTCTCATCAAAATCCTTCTTGTCATAAGGTGTATAATTTTTGCCCAAATTTCTGTCTTCAAAACTTCTGCCGCAAAATAATCTTCCAGATTTATATCTCGGAATAATATGCGTGTGAAGGTGGGAAGTAACGTTTCCAAGAGTTGCGTAATTAAACAAGTCGGGATTAAATGCCTCTTTTATTGCATCTATGGTAGATTTTCCGACGGCGAAATATTCTTCCATCTCTTTTTTCGTCATATCAAAAAAGTCAACAGCATCTTCTCTCTTCGCCCACAAATAAACCCACCCAAGATAATTTTGATGCGGATGAAGATAAACTTTCCAATGTTCAAAAATCTTTTATTAGAAATCTTTGGAATTTTTGGTCGTCTTGCATTTTACGGATTCTCTATGCAAAATTTATTTTGTATCAAAACTAATTTCATTGATTTTCCGCCAATCCTTTTCTCGTCCTGATTTTTCTGATTACATCCGCCTGCAAGCTCTGCGGAATTCTTTCAAACAATTGGTCAACAAGAGATGAAACTCCCCTTCCTTCCGTCGCTGAACGCAAATCAGAACTCCATCCTATCATTTCCGCGACGGGAAGCTTGACTTTTATTTGCGCGCTTCCGTTTTCATTCGTCATGTCAAGCATTTGCCCTCTCTTGCCTCCGACAAGTTTTGTAACCGCCCCCATGAATGATTCCGGAACTTCAATCAAATGAATTTGTATCGGTTCAAGCAATGCCGCCCCGCCGGTTCTCATCGCTTCTTTTACGGCTTCTCTTACCGCTGGATAAACCTGCGCAGGTCCTCGGTGAATCGCGTCCTCGTGAAGCTTTATGTCCATCAAAGAAACTTTCATTTTCGTGCACGGCTCCCTCGCCAAAGGCCCCTGATCCATCACCATTTCAAACGCGTCAAGAACCATTTCTATGACTTCCCCGATGTGAACCTCTCCCTTGGTTTCGTCCATGAAAATATTTCCCTTGTAAACATCCCTCAAGCTTCTCACCTCGTCTCCGCTCCAGCCGATTTCCATGAGCTTCTTCGCCATTTCTTCGTTTCTTTTTTTCAATCGCCCCTCGTGAATTTCTCCGCTTTCAATCGCCTTGAATATTTCCTCTTCCAACGGCTCAACCTTCAGGAAAAAACCATTATGCTTGTTCGGACTTCTTCCCTCTTCCGTTCCGGATTCCTTCGTGACAGCTTCCCTGTAAACGACAATCGGCTGCCCGGTTTTTATTTCAAGCCCCTTCTCGCTTTTTATTCTTCCCTCAATAATTTCAAGATGCAGTTCCCCCATTCCGGAAATCAATGACTCTCCCGTCTGCTCGTTGATTTCAACTTTTATTGACGGGTCTTCCTTCGCAACCTTTCTCAAAACTTCAATCAGCTTCGGCAAGTCCATCATTTTTGTAACTTCAATTGATTTTGTGATAACCGGCTGAAACAAGTGTTTGATTTCTTCAAACGCAGTTTGCGGTTTCAATGTTATTGTCTCTCCAACATCCACATTCAGTCCAGATATTGCCAAAACATTTCCCGCCGGCACGGATTCCAGTTGCTCGGGCTTTATTCCGTTATAAACCAAAACCTGCTGGATTCTTGAATATTTTTTCGCGTTATTGCAATAAACTTCCATTCCATTTACAATTGTTCCAGAGTACAATCTTCCGGCTGAAATTTCTTTTCCCGAACGCGGGTCAATTACAATTCTCGTTATCACAAAAGCGACTTCGCCGTTGCTGTTGCAATTAATCAAATCTCTTCCGAAATCCGAATCAGGTTCTCCCTTCCAGATTTTCGGGATTCTGTATTTCTGCGCCTCAATCGGATTTGGCAAATGCTTTACCGCCATGTCAAGAATGACTTCGTTCAACGGCGCTTTTTCCCAGAACCATTTTTCTCTTTCCTCGTCGGACATTTCATAAGCTTTGTAAATATCCTTGAAGCTGATTCCTTTTTTCTGCATGAACGGAACGGACAATGCCCAGTTTTCCCTCGCGCTTCCAAAAGCAACGCTTCCGTCCATGACGTTGACTCTCCATTTGTTTTTGAATTCCTGCTCGGCAATTTGTTCTATTAAAAGATTAAAGTCGTTGATTAATTTTGCAAATCTCTGTTGCATTGCCTCGGGTGTGAGTTTGACTTCCTTGATTAATCTGTCAACTTTGTTTATGAAAAGAACGGGTTTTACTCTTTCCCTTAATGCCTGTCTCAACACTGTTTCGGTCTGGGGCATTATTCCTTCAACCGCGCAAATCAAAACAAATGTTCCGTCAATCGCCCTCATAGCTCTTGTGACGTTTCCGCCGAAATCAACGTGCCCCGGCGTGTCAATCAGGTTAATCAAATATTCTATTCCTTGGTATTCATGAGCCATTGAAACGTTCGCAGCGTCGACGGTCATCAATCTTTCCTGTTCGTCCGCGTGTTGCCATGTCGCCATTCCCTCGTCCAAATCTCCTGCGGCCTTCGCGGCCATCATTCCCGCCGCAGCCAAAAGATTGTCAGTAAAAGCGGTTTTTCCGTGGTGAATGTGCGCGCTCGTTGCAACATTTCTAATGTTTTCCTGCGTTGAAATAAGACGCTTAATTTTGTCTAGTGAGCTTTCCTTTGCCATTTAATGAAACCGAGAAATTGGTTTATAAAATATTTGGTGGGGTTACTTTGTTGCGTTAAAGGGACTTGATTATCTCAAAAAAAATTAAATCTCTTTTTGGATTGGCTTATAATTTGTGATAACCAACTCGTTTATTTTTCCACGCTTTGAGCCATCGCAGTTTATCATTCTACTTGCCTTTACAATTTTTATAGGATATCAACCGTATCCAAATCTCCTTTCATAATCTTTGTGTCTTGTAAACCATTCCAAAATAATTGCTATAATCTCAATTTCGTTTTCCGCCGTCAGCGTATAAATAAGGCGCCAACCTTTCCCTTTGTTTAGTTCAACCCAATAAGCATTGTCAACCCCCTGTTTTTTATATTCTTTTGGAATTAATCTCTTGGAGATAGGCTGACCAAAAGATGGATATTCCTTGATTCTTCCGATAATCCAGTCTATTTTTTTCTTAAGCTTGTCTTCATCAGACAAATCAAGATATTCTTTTTCCAATCTATCATTAAGAAATTTAACGTTCACCCTTTTTGGCATGATGGAAATATTGAAAAATACTTAATAAGACTTTCTGGAATGAACTTTTTTTGCCAATTTTGGATTCCAAATGTTGGTAATTATTCCGTTATCTGAAATAATTATATGGTTGATTTCTTCCAAATAATCTAGTATTGTCAAGTAAGTACTCCACATTACCTTTCTCGGCAATTTTTCCCATATTTGTGTTTTCTTAAATTCTCCACTATATTTTTCTATTGTTTTCTCAACCATCTTCAAAGTTTCAAGTGTCGGGGATCTAAACAATCCAACAATTCTTTTCTCTTTGTTGGCTAGTTCTTGTGTCATTAATGCATATCAATTGATAGGTATATAAATGTTTTTGCCTAAAATTAGTTTATAAAATTTTGTTTTGAGAAAAAAGAGAATTATTTATTAGCCTCGTAACTTTTAACCGCCTTTTCCAATTCCGACGAGGTTGGACCATCTTCAGCTATTCCCAAAGGACTTCTTGGGAAAATATTTCCAGAAAAAAATTCCCCCTTCATTCTCTTATAAGCGTTAAGTCCTTCTCTGAAATCAATTATTCCATCCCCATTAATATCTGCATAACCATTTGGACCAAAAATCTTTTCATAATTTTCTTGATATGCCTGTCTTTCTATTTTTGCTCTTTGGTTCATTCTTTGTTTGGCATTTTCAGTAAATGGATTGAGTTCTCCAGTAGACCAAAAAACGCTTCCATAAAGTAACAATCCTCCAAGTAATATATATTTTGTTTCCATGAAAATTATTAAACTAAAACATACTTATAACTTCCCACACTTTTTTCCGCATAAACTAAACAATTAACCTTATTTTCCTTATTAAAACAATAATTTTATAAACTATTATTCTCTGTTTAAGAAATGGAATTAAAACTGCAAGACGCGCGACTTTTGAGCTATTTGTATCACCACGCCAGAGAGCCGAACACAAAAATAGCGAAAGCCTTGGGATTGACGAGAGAGCAGGTTGATTATAAAATAAAGAAATTTGTGGATGAAGGAATCATAAGGCAATTCACCGCAATTTTCAACTACCACGCTTTTGGATATAAAAGTGATTATGTGTTGTTCCTGAAATTTGCAAAGCCGATTTATGCGGAAAATTTCTACAAAAAAGCCGAAAAGGATCCGCATTTGCTGGGCAAAATCACAACGTCCAATAAATATGATTTGATTATGGAATTATTTTTCAAGAACGAGGAAGAATTCAGGAAATATCTTTTTAACTTATTGAATAAAGAAAAAGATAAAATATCCAATTATGTCTTTTTAACATCTTACTATGCTAAAATTTATCCGTTGAAATTTTTTGGAAGCAAAAAAGAAGAGGGCGTTTTGTTTAATCCGGAAATGAAAGAAATTTTCATGGACAAAAAAGACATTCAAATATTGAAAATGCTTGCCGAAGACGGAAGGGAAAGAATTGTTGAAATTGCGGATAAATTGAAAATTTCGCCGGAACTTGCATTATACAAAATAAAAAAACTCCGCGAAAAGGGAATCGTATCAAGTTCTGCAATAATATTTGACATGAAGAAACTGGGGTATTTCCTTTCAACAATATTCATAGACATCAAAAATATGTCGGAGGAAAACGAGAAAAAAATAAAAGATTTTGCCGAGAAGTCCGAAAGCGTCAGAAGCATTTTTCTGTCAATGTCAAAGCCGAATTGTTTTATCCAGCTTTTTCACAAAGAACACGCCGATTTGATAAATGAACTTAATAAATTAAAAGAACTTTTCAAAAACGAGGCGATTGAAATGGATGTTTTGTTTGTTGATTATCCTGAAAAAGAAAAAATAAACACGTTGCCTTTTTTGTGATACGAGAAGTTTTTAATCTTTTTTGACAAGGGATAAAAAGCTAATTATTCGGAAATGCTCATAGAAAATTCTTTTAAATCGCTCTTTGGAATTCTCTCTGAAACATCCATTATTTCTATCGCAATAATCTTGTTGTCTTTATCCATATCCATCACTATGCCTTCGTCTATTTCTTTGCTTATTTCATAATTGCCTTCTCGGAATTTTATTCTCATTATATCGTGTTTTGCATCAAAATTGATTTTCATTTTTTCATGTACCTCTTGGGTTCAGCGTAGTAAATTGTAATTACTATATAAGTTTTTGCGTCTTCTTCAAATACAACTCTAAGTAATTTATTTCCAATGATTTTATGGGCGATTTTTCTGCCTTTTTTGCCTTTAATAATTTCACCAGGATTTTTTAGAGCATCTTCAATAATATTCTTGCTGATTTTTCTATCAATAATAGTATCTTCAGCATAATCAGTATACGCTATTTTCATAATTTATCATTGATAAACAAAATTTATAAAAGTTTTTAACCCCTTTCTATTTCTTCTCCTCATGCGGGTATGCCGGAGTGGTCAAACGGGCTGGACTTAAGATCCAGTGGGTTAGTCCCTGCGAAGGTTCGAACCCTTCTACCCGCATAATTTAGCCAACTATGGCGGATAATATCCATAAGAAGAAAATAATTATACTCAGCGCAATTATCCCTAAAGGAACTGCGACAATATAGCTTAGTAAATAAAAAAATCCTCTTTTAATCTCCCCTTCAAAATCATCTCCCCTGACAAATCTCTCCCAACTTAAATATTTAGAATTTCTAATATCTTGAACTAACATTCCTAAAATTATTCCCATGAATAATCCATTACTGAATACTCCCGCCAAACTTGAATTAAAATATTCTTGTAATGATATCATATCAATCTCCGCATATCCTCCAGCATCTGCCTTTCCTCGTCGGATTCCAAAATTATGATTTTTGCTTTCTTTATCAAGTCAAGATTTTCGCAGATTTTTTTTCTCGCGAATGCAGAGCCGAAGCCGATTGCTCCGGTGAAAACCACGGCGTCAATTCCATTCATTGCCGCGGCGTAAGAGCCGACTTTCTTTTTTATTTTGTAAGCAAAGAAATCAACGGCAAGTTTTGCCCTTTTGTCTCCATCGTGATATCTTTTTGCTAT
>Ga0210377_10002037_pt1 | contig 17974 bp, 15 predicted proteins | sample PLM4_65_b1redo_FD_155480 | JGI IMG/M metagenome (GOLD analysis project Ga0210377, IMG submission 155480) | Groundwater sediment microbial communities from an aquifer in East River, Colorado, USA - PLM4_65_b1 redo | ecosystem: Environmental > Terrestrial > Soil > Riparian zone | place: USA: East...
GTCTGTATCTCGCGCAGAATCTTCTTCATCTCCTTCTTGGTCTCGTCGGTGATGATGCGCGGACCGCGTGTCAGATCGCCGAACTCGGCGGTATTGGAGATGGAGTAACGCATATTGGCGATGCCACCTTCATATATCAGGTCAACAATGAGCTTAGTCTCATGGAGGCACTCGAAATAGGCCATTTCCGGTGAATAGCCGGCTTCCACCAGGGTCTCATAACCCGCCTGGATCAGAGAGGTGATGCCACCGCAGAGTACCGCCTGCTCGCCGAACAGGTCGGTTTCGGTCTCTTCACGGAAGCTCGTCTGGATAACGCCGGCCCTGCCTGCGCCAATGGCAGAGGCATAGGCCAGGGCTAGCTCCTTTGTGTTGCCGGCCGGGTCATGCTGGATGGCTATAAGAGCAGGTACGCCGCCACCATTCAGGTATTCGTGGCGCACTAGGTGGCCCGGGCCCTTCGGGGCCACCATGAATACATTGATGTCCGGCCGGGGAACGATCTGGCCGTAGTGGATGTTGAAACCGTGGGCAAACATCAGATATGCCCCTTTTTTCAGGTTAGGACCTATCTCTGCATTATATATCGCCTCCTGCAATTCATCGGGAAGGAGAATTACCGCAACATCCGCTTTAGCAGCTGCAGCAGCGGCGGCGAAGACCTTGAAACCTGCCTTCTTTGCTTTTTTGGCATTTTCGCCACCTTCCAGTTCCCCGACAATGACACTTACGCCACTCTCCTTGAGGTTGTTTGCATGGGCATGCCCCTGGCTCCCATAGCCGATTATCGCGATGGTTTTCCCCTTCAGAACCGCCGGATTACTGTCTTTTTCGTAATAAATTTTCATTCTTTCCCCCTTTATTTAGATTTTCTTATTGATTGAGGCCATAGGACAAGTTCTCGTCCCTGGTCTCAGGTCCCTGGTCTCAGGTCATCAGTCCATTTATCCCTTCCACCCCTTGGCTCCTCTCCCGATCGCAGCCGGCCCGGTCCGAACCAGTTCCTTCAGCCCCAAAGGACGCAAAAGCTCAAGAATTGCGTCAATCTTGGAAGGAGAGCCGGTCGCCTCGATCGTGTACGATCGGGGAGTTACATCTATTATCTTTGCCCTGAAGATATCTACGATCCGCAGAACCTCGGCCCTGCTCTCATCTTCGGCGGTGACCTTTATGAGTGCAATCTCCCGCTCAATGGCGCTTTCATCGGTGAAATCGATGACCTTGATCACGTCGATAAGCTTGTTTAACTGCTTGCTGATCTGCTCCATGATCTGTTCGTCACCCCGCGTCACGATGGTCATACGGGAGATGCCATCTTCATTGGTAGGAGCCACCGACAAAGAGTCGATGTTAAAGCCCCGTCCCGAGAAGAGTCCGGAGACCCGGGAAAGGACCCCGAATTCGTTTTCTACCAGGACGGTTATAGTATGTCTCATGGGAAACCCTCCGAAAGGCTGAGTAAAATCAAAACCGCATCAGGATGCGAGGACCATCTCGGTAAGCGACGCACCTGCCGGGACCATGGGAAGCACCTTTTCTTCACGGGCAACCTTGAATTCCATGATTACCGGCCCGGGAGTCTTGAACCCCTTCTTGATAACCGCCGCCACTTCATTCGGCTTTGTTGCCTGAAATCCCTTGGCGCCGAACGCCTCGGCCAGTTTGATGAAATCAATGGGAAGCTCCATGCAGGTCTGGGAATAGCGCTTGTCGAAGAACAGTTCCTGCCATTGCCGCACCATCCCGAGAAAGTTGTTGTTGAGGATGCAGATCTTAACCGGCAAACCGTTCTGCACTATGGTTGCCAGCTCCTGCAGGTTCATCTGAAAGCCTCCGTCGCCACAGACGGCGATCACCTGACGCTTGGGAAAAGCCGCCTGCGCCCCCATGGCCGCCGGCAGGCCGAAACCCATGGTGCCCAGACCGCCGGAAGTTAAAAGTGTCCGCGGCCGGGTGAATTGGAAAAACTGGGCTGTCCACATCTGGTGCTGACCGACATCGGTGGCCACAATGGCGTCGGGATTAGAGAGTTCTCTCAATTTCTGGATGACGAACTGTGGCTTGATGACGCTGGTGGACGGCTTGTAGAACATGGGATGCTTCGTTTTCCACTCGTCAATCTCGGTGAGCCATGGTTGGAGGGATTGCCTGAAATCGGCAACCTTCTCCACCTGCATCTCCACGACCTTCAGCATCTTCGCCAGCACGCCCCTGACATCGCCGACAATAGGGAGATCAACACGGACGTTTTTCTTGATGGACGTCGGGTCCACATCGATATGGATAATCTTGGCGTGGGGAGCAAAGGTCGCTATCTTGCCGGTTACCCGGTCATCAAAACGGGCGCCGACCGCAACCAGCAAGTCCGTATGACTGACTGCCATATTGGCGTAATAGCTCCCGTGCATGCCGAGGAGCCCCAGAGAGAGAGGATCATCTTCCGGAAAAGAACCGAGTCCCATCAGCGTGGTGGTTACCGGCAGATTGAGCTTTCTCGCCAATTCCACCAGTTCTGGAGAAGCATTCCCCAGGATAACTCCGCCGCCAACATAGATAACCGGTTTCTGAGCCGTCAAAAGCATCCCCACAGCCTTCTCGATCTGCCGCGGATGTCCTTCAACAGTCGGTTTATAACCGCGAATCTCGATGGTGTCGGGGTATTTGAATTCAGTTACGGCAATCTGGACGTCCTTGGGGAAATCTATCAGGACCGGGCCGGGCCGTCCGCTCCGGGCTATGTAAAAGGCCTTCTTGACAATGGTGGCAAGCTCTTTCACATCCCTTACAAGAAAGCTGTGCTTCGTGCAGGGACGGGTGATTCCTATTATATCCGCTTCCTGGAAGGCATCGTTGCCTATGAGAGGGGTCGGCACCTGACCTGTGATTACCACCAGCGGAATTGAATCCATATAAGCCGTGGCTATGCCTGTCACGGTGTTTGTGGCGCCGGGGCCGGAGGTGGCGATTGCAACACCGACCTTTCCGCTTGCCCGGGCGTAGCCGTCCGCGGCATGGACCCCGGCCTGTTCGTGGCGGGGAAGTATATGCCTTATCTCCTTGAAAGTGAACAATTCATCATAGAGATTGATTACCGTGCCGCCGGGGTAACCGAAGACCAGATCCACCCCTTCCAGTTTAAGACACTCAAGCAGTATTCTAGCGCCGTTCATCTTCATAAAAGCCTCACTAAATACAGGTTAAAGGCTGAAGGAAATTAAGTTCTAAGACTATCGGCGAAGGAAACTTCAGCCTTCAGTCTTCAGCCTGTTTTCTATTCAGCCTGCTTTCCTAATCCGCAGTTGTTATAGCCCCGGTATAGGCTGATGTAACCACCTTGGCATACCTGGCCAGCCATCCGCTCTTGATTTTCGGCTCCGGGGCCTTCCAGTGTTCCCTGCGTACCGCCAGGACCTGCTCGTCAACAAGGAGTTCCAGACGCCTGGCCGGTATGTCGAGGAGAATCCCGTCGCCATCTTCAACCAGAGCAATCGGTCCTCCTTCGGCAGCTTCGGGCGAGATATGGCCGATGCAGGGACCCCTTGTGCCGCCGGAAAACCGGCCGTCGGTTACAAGCGCCACAGAATCCCCGAGGCCAAGACCCATCAGTGCGGCTGTCGGGGCAAGCATCTCTCGCATTCCAGGTCCACCCTTCGGCCCTTCATAACGGATCACCACAACTTCGCCGGCACTGATCTTCCCCCCCATAAGGGCGGCCATCGCACCTTCCTCGGAATCAAAACATCGAGCCTTACCTTCGAAGCGCATCATGGCGGCGGAGACTCCGGACTGCTTCACCACCGCGCCTTTCGGTGCGAGGCTGCCGAACAGCACCGCCAGTCCACCTTCCGGCTTCACCGGGTTTGAAAGGGGGCGGATGACTGTCTCGTCAACATTCTCAATACTTGCCGCGAGCTGAAGTGTGGAAAGCCCCATTACCGTCGGATTGTCCCTGACCTTGTCACCAAGTTGCTTGAACACCCCGAGCACCCCACCGGCAACATCGAGGTCCTCCATGAAATGCTCGCCCGCGGGATTCATGGATGCGAGTTGAGGCGTTTCCTTGGCCAGTACATCGAACTTTTCCAGAGGAAGCGCAACCCCATTTTCATGGGCAATGGCGAGAAGATGGAGAACCGTGTTTGAAGAGCCGCCAAGGGCGAGGTCGACGCGTATGGCATTCTCAAAGGCGGCACTGGTCATGATGCTGCGCGGGGTTATGTTCTTCTCCACAAGCTCAACGATCTTTTCCCCTGACGCAAAAGCTATGCGACGCTTGAGGGCAGACACAGCCAGGGCTGTTCCGCAGCGGGGAAGGCTCATACCCATTGCTTCGGTAAGAATCGCCATGGTATTGGCTGTAAATAGCCCCTGGCAGGACCCCATACCCGGGCATGCGTTGTCCTCGCATATTTTCAGCTGTTTGTCGTCGATCACTCCTGCCTTGTATCGCGCCATCGCCTCGAACGTATCGGTGACAAAAGAATACTGGCGGCCAGCCGGTCCGCGGCCGGACAGCATGGGCCCCGCGGTGACGACAATAGAGGGGATATCGAGACGGGCTGCGGCCATAAGCATGCCGGGGGTGATCTTGTCGCAATTGGTGAGCAACACAAGACCGTCCAGCCGATGGGCCTCTGCAATCGACTCCACCATATCGGCAATCAGTTCCCTGGTCGGCAGCGAATAATGCATCCCTTTATGTCCCATGGCAATGCCGTCGCAGACTCCGGGAATTCCGAAGAAAAAGGAATATCCACCACCGGAATGAACCCCCTTCTCGATGAAGCGTTCCAGGTCCCGCATCCCCACATGACCCGGAATCAGGTCGGTAAAGCTGGTCGCAACACCGATGAACGGCTTTCCCATCTGGCTCTCCGGAACGCCCGTACCTTTGAGCAGCGCCCGGTGGGGGGTCCTTTCCAGTCCTTTTTTGATGGCATCACTGCGCATATGAATACTCTCCATATAAAGCTTTGTTTGTCCATTATTGCCGCGCTTTCACTGCGCCGGGGGAGAACAAAAAGTAAGCTGTTAAAATAATACATTAACCGGCTACTGTCAATACAGATGTAGAATGATGTTATAGGGCCGTTCTCTTCAACTTTGCTAGTTCCGCCTCGGAAGCCCTCAAGTAGCGGGGAAGCAGCTCGGCAGGGGAGATGGCCTCGCCACGCATGAAAGCATCCCTTGCCAGGAGAGCCCCACCGGATGCGCGGGGGAGATGTGAATACGGCGGCGCAAAAAGGGCCTTCTCTCCCAATCGCTCAACGATCCGCTCGCGGTAAGCAAGGGCACCTTCGCCGACAAAAATGGTATTACCCACAAGCAGCTCCAGGAATGCATCGGGAGAAACAACGCAATCGCCTATCAACGGCAGGGGAAGGTCCCGGCAGTTGTAGAGAGCGGCATAGACTTCCTTTTTTTTCGCATCGAACATGGTGCATACGGGATGGGCCGACCAGGGGAGATTCATCGCCAGCATCGCCAGCGACGAAAAGCCGTAAACCGGCTTTTCTGATGCCATGGCCAGACCCTTGACGGTAGCCATGCCTACACGGAGTCCGGTAAAAGAGCCCGGTCCCAGGGAAACTCCGATACCGTCCAGGTCCTTAACCCCCACCCCCGCTTCACACAGCGCCGCGTCCGCCATGCGGAGCAGTTGCGAAGCATGGGTTTTCCCCAGATTGATCAGCGATTCCGAAACCAGACGTTCGCCAATCGAAAGCGCCACGCTGCATGTTGTAGTCGAAGTGTCGATGGTCAGGAGCTTCATTTGCATATCCCGGACAAATCACTGCAGCAGGCGTCAAATAAACCTGAAAATAAATTTGACAATATCGTTCCAATACCTGTTCAGGTCGTTATAGGTAGCAAAGAACATCAGGCTCACCAGAAGCACCAGTCCAACCTGCTGGGCGATCTCCCTCGTCTTCATGTTTACCGGTTTTCTGAAAATCATTTCATAGACATAGAAAAACAGGTGCCCTCCATCAAGAATCGGAATCGGCAGAAGATTCAGGACCCCGAGATTTATGCTTAATAGCGCCATGAAGGCAAAGAAGCTGACAGCCCCTGCCGATGCCTGCTGCCCGGAGAGGACTGCTATCATTATGGGTCCGCCGATGCTGTCGTAGGAGATCACCCGTTCGAAAATCTTTACCAAGGAAAGGAGGGTTATCTTGATATAGAACCAGGTCTGCGCCCCCCCCTTGACCACGGCATCGAGAGGCCCCAGACGTTCCGTAAAGGTCTCAGCCGAGGATGTTACGCCTATGACCGGCGAGGATACCGATTCGCCGAAAAGGTTCTTGACGGAGCGGGTTTCCGGGACAATGCGAAACGAAAGCGTTTCAGCGCCTCGTTTCACCTGAAGCACGACAGGTTGTCCCTTGCTGTCAAGAACGACCGCGGCAAAATCCTCCCACTTGGTCACCCCTTTGCCGTTTATTGCCGTTATAAGGTCATTTGGCCTCAGACCGGCCCGGGCAGCGGGCTTGTCCTTCATTACATCGCCGATCTTCGCCATAGGTACTGGCACGCCGATCATATAAATCACTATAAAGACCAGCATGGCGAAGAGGAGGTTAAAGAGCGGTCCTGCCAGAACTATGGCAATACGACGTGACGGCGGTTTCGCGGCGAATGAGCGGGCCTCTTCCTCCGCGCTCAATCCGGTTTCATCGCCTTCACCGACCATCTTAACATAACCCCCCAGCGGAAAAGCAGAGATCAGATACTCGGTATCACCCATTTTACGCCCAAGGAGCTTGGGCCCGAAGCCGAGAGAAAATTTTTCCACTCCTACACCCAGGAGCTTGGCAAAGATAAAATGTCCCAGTTCATGGACAAAGATCAGTATGCCGAGTACGACTATTGCGGACAGGATGCTTAACATTTGGCTCCTCTTAAGTTGTTGATTTTTGGTTTGAAACTAGAACTAACCGGCCTGCAGAAATTCACGGGCCTTTTCCCGTCCCCAGCGATCAACCAGCAGCACCTCTTCAATGGATGCAAGTCCGTGGGACAAGTGGGCATTCATTGTCTTTTCAATGACAACCGGTATGTCGATGAACTTTATCATCCCCTCAAGGAATGCCTCCACAGCCACTTCATTGGCGGCGTTCATGACAGACGGCATGCTCTCTCCCGCTTCCATGGCCATGTATGCCAGCTTTAGCGCGGGGAACCTGGAATAATCCGGATTAAAAAAGGTCAGCCCGGAAAGCTCGGTCAGGTCCAGCGGCTTTACTCCCGTCGAAACCCGTTCAGGATATGTGAGAGCATAGGCGATGGGGGCTTTCATGTCAGGCACTCCCAGTTGGGCCATGACACAGCCGTCAAGATATTCAACCATGGAATGAATGATACTTTGCGGATGGATGTGAACGGAGATCCTTTCCACGGGCAAATCGAAGAGCCACCTGGCCTCTATCACTTCCAGCCCCTTATTCATCATGGTCGCCGAATCAATGGTTATCTTCCTCCCCATGATCCAGTTGGGATGGTTGAGGGCGTCGGCAACGGAAACCTGGGCCAGTTTCTCCATGGGATAGTTGATAAACGGTCCTCCCGATGCGGTTAGGATGATCCGTTTTATATCTTCCCGCCTGTGCCCCTGCAGCGACTGGAAGATCGCGCTGTGTTCACTGTCCACGGGATAAAGCTTGACCCCTTTTTCCTTAACCATCTCCATAATGAGATGGCCGGCTGTCACCAGGGTTTCCTTGTTGGCCAGGGCAACATCCTTTCCGGCTTTTATGGCTGCCGCGGTCGGAACCAGCCCTGCTGCTCCCACGATCGCCGCCACCACCAGGTCGGCTTCCGCAACGGTCGCCACGGCGATCATGCCGGAAACCCCGAACATTATATCCGGTTTTTTGCCGGTGAGCATGGAACGCAATTTAAAGGCCGATTCTTCGGAAATAACCGCAACCAGCAGGGGTGAATATTTCTCGATCTGTTCGCGTATAAGCTCCAGGTTGTTCCCCGCGCTTAAAGCAACCACCTTGAACCTGTCGGGATGTGCGTCAACGATTTCCAGGGTGCTGACACCGATGGAGCCGGTGGATCCGAGTATGCTGAGTTTTTTCATATAACCTCTGCTTTCACTGGCGGCAAATCTTTCCCACATCGGCAGATTCGCACCGGGGGCGGGTTTTCAGTTGCGAATGAAGATGAAACTGGCATAGTAGAAGGCCCCGGGAGCGGCAAAAAGGATACTGTCCAGGCGATCCAGCACCCCGCCGTGACCCGGAAAGATTGTTCCGGAATCCTTTACTCCGAAACTTCGTTTCAGGAATGACTCGAACAGGTCTCCCAGTTGCCCCAGGATTCCGAGCAGGAGCGCAGTCGCCAGGGCATCCGCAATGGTGAGTTCAGGGAAGAAAATGCCTTTGGCGATCAATGCCCCGATTACGCTTCCGGCCACTCCGCCAAGCGCGCCTTCCACGCTCTTGTTCGGGCTTACCGCCGGATAAAGCTTTCTCCTGCCGAATCTGCATCCGACATAGAAAGCGCAGGTGTCACCGGACATGACAATAACCATCAGCAGAAATACCCATTGTATCCCGTGGGGCAAACCCCTGAGCATAAGCAGATGGGCAAGCAGGAATGGCACATAAAGAAACCCAGTGAAAAGATACGACACCTCCACGGACGCGGTCTTTATGTCTTTGAATCTGAAAAGAAAGAGCAGCGCGAAGAAAATGATCAACAGGGTGAGCGCCGGAAGAAATAGTGCACGTTCAGATGAGAGGAAACAAAGCGGAAGCAGGGACCCGGCAAACGAAGCTGCATGCCCCACTCCTTTTCTCCCGGGCAGCGCCATACGGTAGAACTCTTCAAGTCCCAGCAGGGAAAGAATCAGCACAAAACAGCCGAATTGGAATAAAGTCCCCTTTAGGACCAGCAGGATGAGGAGCGGCAGCGCAATCGCGGCCGTTAGCAGTCGTTTGATGGTACGCTCCTGTTGATTTGAGGAGAGCTTCTTACAGATCTACTGCGGGACCGATTCCGGCCGATGACAGTGAACTGTTATGCCCACCTTTGTCAATTACTGTTCTGCAACTGGCCGCTGGTGCGGCCGAAGCGCCGTTCCCTCGCTTCATAAACGTTCAAGGCTTTGTGAAGTTGATACTTGTCGAAATCGGGCCAGTTGACCTGTGCAAAATAGAGTTCCGTATACGCCAGTTGCCATAGGAGGAAATTACTGATCCTCATCTCGCCGCTGGTCCTCACGAGAAAATCCGGTTCAGGCATCTTCGCTGTATAGAGATATCCTGCGAATACAGCCTCATCATCATCACCCACGACCCTGCCCGCGGCTATATCCGAGGCCATAAGCCTGGCGGCCCTGATAATCTCCTGCCTGGCGCCGTAGGAGAGCGCCAGGGTCAGCACCATGCCGGTATTTGCAGAGGTCTCTTCAAGGGAGTCATCAACGACACGGTTTACATCCTGGGGGAGATCGTCCCGGTTGCCGATTACGTTAAAGCGTACATTGTCCCGCATCATCCGAACGGTTTCCGACTTGATATACTTCTTCAAAAGCGCCATCAGCGCCTTGACTTCGGTTTTGGGGCGCAGCCAGTTTTCCGCGGAGAAGGCGAACAAAGTCAAATAGGCGATTCCCAGCCTGGAGCACTCATCGACAATCATCTTGGCGGTCTCCACACCTTTCTGGTGTCCGACTATCCTTCTCAACATCCTTTCCTGGGCCCAGCGGCCATTACCGTCCATGATTATGGCCAGGTGCACGGGTAGCCTGTTGTGTTGTAGTTTATTCATGTCAACCCGCGTTTTGGTCAATTGTTCAGTGTGCAAAAATATGCACTTCCCTGAAAAACAACTGGATACGAGGCGAAATCTTACTCTGAAAACAAAAAATCCCCTTTAATTCAGGGGTTGGATGAATTTAACCATAAAACTGCAAACTACGCAAGCAAAAAAAGGGGAAAGAGCGCCTCTTTCCCCTTTAGCATAAGGGATGTGGCGGTTCTAAACCTCCAGGACCTCTTTTTCCTTGTGGGCAAGTACATCGTCTATCTTTGCGACAAAACTGTTTGTCGCATCCTGAACCTCTTTTTCAGCCCGTTTCAGATCGTCCTCTGATATTTTCTTGTTTTTCTCCAGCTTCTTCAGTTCATCGATGGCGTCACGGCGTATATTCCTCACGCCGACCTTGGCCTCTTCCGCCGTTTTTTTGAGCTGTTTTACTATATCTTTACGTCTTTCCTCGGTAAGCGCCGGGAGGTTCAGCCTGATCACCTTTCCGTCATTGGCGGGGGTAATGCCCAGGTTCGCATTCATTATCGCCTTTTCTATGATCGGGATCATCTTGGTTTCCCAAGGTTGCAGGGTTATGGTCCTGGGTTCTGGAACCGACAGAGTCGCAACCTGGCTCAATGGTGAAGGAGTGCCGTAATAGTCGATCCTGACGTCGTCCAGCAGGCCGAGATTTGCCCTGCCGGTGCGTATTTTCTGGTATTCACGGCGCATCGCTTCGACAGACTTGTCCATATGATCTTTCATATTCGTCGTGACATCTTTCGTCATGCTACTCTCCTTTCACCATGGTGCCTATTTCCTCACCGAAAACCACCCTTTTCACATTCCCATAGGTGGTAACATCAAACACGATAATTGGAAGGTCATTGTCCATGCATAGCGATATAGCGGTGGCATCCATAACCTGGAGCCCTTTCTTCAGAACATCGATGTAGCTGAGACGGGCAAACTTTACTGCATCAGGCTCTTTTTTGGGATCGGCGGAATAAACGCCGTCGACTTTTGTCCCCTTCAAAATTACATCGGCGCCGATCTCCATGGCCCGGAGACTGGCCGCCGTATCGGTTGTGAAATAGGGATTTCCGGTGCCCGCCCCGAAAATGACCACCCGCCCCTTTTCCAGGTGCCTGATGGCCTTGCGGCGAATGTATGGCTCCGCCACCTCCTGCATGGCGATCGCGGACTGTACCCTTGTGAATACGCCGACCTGTTCCAGAGCATCCTGCATGGCAAGGGAGTTTATCATGGTGGCAAGCATCCCCATATAATCCGCGCTGGCCCTGTCCATCCCCTTTGAGGAAGCAGCCAGGCCACGGAAGATATTCCCGCCGCCGATAACAAGGGCCAACTCGACCCCACACGCAACGACCTCTTTGATTTCGTTGGCTATCTTGGTAATGGTCAGTGGATCAATGCCATAGCCCTGCTCTCCTGCCAGCGCCTCCCCGGAAAGCTTCAACAGCACCCGCTTGTATAACAGCTCACCCATTTTATTCACCTCATAATGCCTTCGCTCCGGGGTCCTATCCAATCCGGATCGGGTGAACGAAGGCCTGGTCAGGGCAACGTTAAATCGGCACAAAAAAAGCCGGCCATTGCAATGGCCGGCTTGGCATCATCAGACACCGGCCGCGGCAGCAACCTCGGCGGCAAAATCACTTTCCTTCTTAGCCAGACCTTCACCAAGAACATAGCGGGAAAAACGGCGAATGGACATATTTTCACCAATTGTTGCTATGGTTTCATTCAGATATGTCTGGATTGTTTTGTCCGTATCCTTTACAAAGGGCTGTTCCAGGATGCAAATTTCCGCATAAAACTTGTTGATCTGCCCCTCGATGATCTTCTCTATAATGTTGTCGGGTTTGCCGGTTTCACGCGCCTTGGCACGGTATATCTCTTTCTCGCGCTCTATTTCGGCAACCGGCACCTCCTCGCGACGCACATACTGCGGGGCTGCGGCGGCGATATGCATGGCGACATCCTTTACAAACGTCTGGAAGCCTTCATTCTTGGCCACGAAGTCCGTTTCGCAGTTCACTTCAACGAGAACCCCGATCTTGCCTCCGGCATGGATATAAGAACCCACCACTCCCTCCGTGGCAATCCTCCCTGCTTTCTTGGAAGCGGCGGCAAGCCCTTTCTTCCGCAGATAGTCTATGGACTTTTCCATATCTCCGTCGTTTTCCGTCAGCGCCTTCTTGCAATCCATAAGGCCTGCGCCGGTGACCTTTCTCAGTTCATTTACCTCTGCCGCTGTAATGCTCACTTTATCCTCCAAATGTCGACCGATCCAATACGAGGTCGAAGTTTATTTTTACAAATTCCCTTAGGCTGCGGATATTGTGAAACACCTCATCATCAATTCCGGGGATTATGATTCTTCCGTTTCAGCTTCGGATTCCTGTGCCTTTTCAACCTGATCAACAGCTGTCACAACAGGCGTTTCGCCTTCTTTGTCGGTCTGCAACTGAATGTCTCTGGCCTGTCCACCCTCGATGATAGCATCAGCTATCTTGCTGGTCAGGAGCCTTATGGCGCGAATGGCGTCGTCATTACCCGGAATCACATAATCGATATTGTCCGGGTCGCAATTTGTGTCAACGATCGCCACAACCATGGTCCCGAGTTTTTTCGCCTCGCTGACAGCTATTTCCTCGTTTTTCGGGTCTATCACGAAGAGCACTCCGGGAGGCCTTCCCATCCCCTTGATGCCGCCAAGGGTCTTTTCCAGCTTTTGTCTCTCCTTTTCCAGCTTGAGCGCTTCCTTCTTTGTGTAGGCATCGATTGTTCCGTCCGCAACCATGGCATCAAGACGCTTGAGGCGGTCGATGCTCTGCTTTACGGTCGAAAAGTTGGTGAGCATCCCCCCCAGCCAGCGCTGGTTCACATAGTGCATGCCGCAACGCTGTGCTTCCTCGGCCACTGAATCCTGGGCCTGTTTCTTGGTCCCCACGAAAAGGACGGTCTCCCCTGCCTTGGCAGCTTCAACCACGAAATTATAGGCGTTCTTGAAGAGGCGGACCGTCTTCTGCAGATCGATAATATATATCCCGTTCCGTGCCCCGAAGATATAAGGCTTCATCTTCGGGTTCCATCGCTTGGTCTGGTGGCCGAAATGCACACCGGCCTCCAGAAGTTCCTTCATAGTGATGTTCGACATAAACTTTCTCCTTTTGGTTGTGCCTCCGCCCCCCTATCCTCACCCGGGACCCGTAACCGTTACGGACACCACCGGGGTAAAAATGAGGGCGTGCGAATTTAATAAACAGCAAGATTATATATCACGCAAGATAGGAATTGGCAAGGAGAATTTGCATCGTTTTACACTACCGGCGTCCCAACTCTTTACTTCCCATTCTATCTCATGTATCATTCCGTTCCATGAAAAAGACCTTATTTTTATATCTGCTCAGGGAAATAACCGTTCCTTTTCTCCTCGGCATGGCCGCATTTACTTCAGTGCTTCTTATGGGGCGCCTTCTGAAACTTGCGGACCTGGTTGTGGCAAAAGGCGTGCCTCTGACCGATATCTTACTTATGGTCGCTTACCTCATCCCATCTTTCTGCCTGGTCACCATCCCGATGGCTTTTCTCCTGGCGCTTCTCCTCGCATTCGGCAGACTCTCCGCGGACAGTGAAATAACCGCAATGAAAACCAGCGGCATCAGTCTCTTCGGCATGCTGCCGCCGGTGCTCCTGTTTGCCCTGATAGCCTACCTGGCAACCACCTTCATCACCATCTATGCCCTCCCCCGGGGGAATATCTCGTTCAAGAAGCTATTGTTCGACATCATGGAATCCCGCATTACGCTGAGCTTGAAGGAAAAGGTATTCAACGACGATTTCCCGGGCCTCGTTATCTATACGGACAGCTACGACCCGCAACAACATTCAATGACAGGGATCCTTATCCATGACGAAAGGGACCCCCAGGAGTCCTCGACCATATTTGCCGACAAAGGGGTGATAGTTGCGGATCCTGTATCCAAGATACTGCGGGTCGAACTGTTCAATGGCGGCATTCATAAGCTGTTCGGCAAAAACGGTTACCGGCAGATTGAGTTCCAGGACTACAACTTGAGCATAGACCTGAGTCAGGCGCCAAAGGAAATGGTGAAGAACGAGCTTGACCTGACATTCAGCGAACTGCTGGAGGGAATAAACTCCAGCCGGACAGCCCCCTCCATGCATCGGGACATGCTCCTGGAACTGAATCGCCGCTTTGCGTTACCATTCGCATGCTTCGTGTTCGCACTGGTAGGGGTCCCACTGGGCATACAGAACCACCGTTCCGGCAAGGCAACAGGATTTTCACTCAGCATAGCAGTAATCCTGATATACTACATTATCCTCTCAACCGGCAAGACCCTCGGGGAAAAGGGCCTTGTACATCCGGCCGTAGGAGTATGGGCGCCCAATTTAATACTACTTGCCATAGGTCTTTACATGTTCAAAAAAACAGCAACCGAACAGAGGATTTTCCTTTTTGATATTGTACCTGCGCTTGTCGGGTGGGCGGATCGCTGGAACGGAATGCGGAGGGGACTCAGGTGAGAATACTTGGCAATTACATCGCCTCAACTTACTTGAAGATCCTTGCCCTGTGCATCGGAGCATTTGTCTCCATCTATCTTGTCATTGACTTCCTGGAGAAGATCAGACGTTTTACCCATGCACAGGCGGAGATCAAGTCTATCGGTCTTTTTTTCCTCTGCAAGATTCCCGGGATGATCACCCAGGTGGTCCCCCTGGCGGTTCTCATGGCAACCCTCCTCACACTGGGAGGCCTTTCCCGCACCAGCGAGATAAACGCCATGCGAAGCTGCGGCATAAGTCTGCTCAGGATAACCTTGCCGATCCTGGGTATCGCCATAGCGACCAGCCTGGCTACGATTCTGGCGAATGAGTTTTTGACTCCCGCATGCTATGCCAAGATGCAATATATCCAACAGGTGCAGATAAATAAAAAGAGCCCCAATACCTTCTTCCGGCAGCAGAACATCTGGTACCGGGACGAAAGCTCCATCCTTGAGGCAAAACTCTTTGACCCGGTTAGCAAGACCCTGAAAGGGATTACGCTCTGGCAACTTGGGCAGGGTATCCAGCCGGTCAGACGGATCGAAGCCGAGCAGGGGGTTTACGACAATATCGGGTGGCTGTTCAAGAATGTGGTTTTGCGGGAGATCAGCAACGGGAGTGCGGTCAAGACGGTCAATCTACCTGATCTTCAGATGCATCTCGGCCTCAGGCTCGATGATTTGAAGGTGCTTGAAAAGGGTACGGACAACATGGGGATACTGGCGCTCAGCAGCTATTGCGACAAGCTGCGCAGGGGAGGATACGATCCGACCCGCTACCTTGCGCAGATGCACTCGCGGATTTCTCTACCCTTCGCCTCCCTGATCATGGCCTTTCTCGGCATACCGTTCGCCCTGCGAGGCGGGCGTTCCAGCGGAATTGCCCTGGGAATAGCAATCAGCCTCGGCATAGGCTTCAGCTATTTCATCATCAATTCGACGGTCCTTTCCTTCGGTCAGGCGGGTGTGCTTCCTCCGGTCATCTCGGCCTGGGCGGCGAACTTAATTTTTGCAGCCCTGGGTGTCTGGCTGACCATGACCGTCAACCGCTGACAACAGATCGAACAACTATTGCGGGGCGGGTCTGACTGTTACTTACCGCTAAGGTTTTAACTTTATACATCTTGCATTCAAGAAGCCCTATTAATACTTAAATCGAAGTTATTCTCCCTCTACAATCGGCAAACGTACGGTAAATGTCGTTCCCTTTCCCGGTTCGCTCTCCACTGTTATCTCGCCGTTATGGCTCTTGACGATATCGTAGGTGATGGAGAGACCCAGGCCAGTCCCCTTGCCAACATCCTTGGTGGTGTAGAACGGCTCGAATATGCGGTTGATTACCTCGGGAGTCATTCCGCAGCCGGTGTCCGATATGGAGATGAATATTGAACCGTTCTCATGCCATGTCCTGACGGTAATTTCACCCCGTTCCTCAATGGCGTGAGACGCATTGACCAACAGATTCATGATTACCTGGTTGATCTGCTGCGGGTGGCATCCGGTGAGTGGTATATCGCCGAGCTCCTTTATCAGGCTTGCCTTGTACTTCAGCTCGTTCCATACGATATTGATGGTGCTGTCGATGCACTCGTTTATATCGGCGGGCTTGCATTCCGCCTCATCCACCCGCGAAAAGCTCTTCATGTTCTTGACGATCGTCCTCACCCGTTCGGCTCCGTCCAGCGACTCCTTGATCAGCTCCCTGCCGTCTTCGAGGATGTAGTCGAGCTTCAAGGTTTTCCTCTTGCTCCGGAGCGCTTCGGCGATCTCCTTGTCCGGCATCGATTCAATCGCATCCGACTTTGCCTGAATGAAATCGCTCATCCGCTCGATGTATTTCCCGAGAGTGCCCAGATTACTGGAGATGAAACCCATCGGGTTGTTTATCTCATGAGCCACCCCTGCGGCAAGCTGGCCGATGGAGGCCATTTTCTCCTGCTGTACCACCTTCGCCTGGGTTGACTTCAGATCGGAATAAGCCTTTTCCAGTTCACTGGTGAATTGTTTTAATACGGTAGTGTCGTGCAGGGTTATGACTGCCCCGGAAACCTCATTGCTGGAACTGTCGGTAAAAGGGTATGCATTCAAGACAAACCACTTCCCTGATGCGGTGTGGCAGAGCTCAGTGCCCGGCGAAGTGGGGTCAGGCACGGGAAGGCCATGCTCCGAGAGGAGTTCCCGCCAATTCCTGCCGGAAATCCCCTTATACGGTTCATTGGTAAGCTCAAGCAAAGCCTTGCTGCACCGCTTTATCCTATCTTCGGAATCGGTGAGGATCACTATGTCGCCGATACAGTCCATTGTGCCTTCCCATTCCTTTTTTGTCCTTTCAACCTGTTGAAACAGACTATTCAACTGTTCATGCTTCATCAGGAGTTCCGCCTTGTTTTTTTGCAACTCGTACTCCGCTTTCTTTCGCGCGGTAATATCTTCCCTTACAACCAGATAATGGGATATTTCGTTTTCACCATTTCTTATTTGGGAGATGGTGACGGACTCCCAGAAGGTGCCGCCGCTCTTTCGTCTGCTCTGCCGGTCGCCTCGCCACTCCCCACACGCGGTTACCGTATCCCATGCATCGCCGAAAATATCGGGGAATTGAGAGCATGAGTCCTTTACCGGGTTCCGGCCGATGAGTTCTTCAAGGTCATAACCTGTATTCTCACAGAACTTCGGGTTCACATATTCAATGGTCCCTTCGGTATCTGTAATCGCTACGGAACTGGCGCTCTGATCCACTGCCCGTGCAAGTGTACGATACAATTCTTCACTTTCAGGGAGTTCCATAAAATTGACGACTTCCAGATCAAAGTCAGTCTTGAGATTGTGAACACTCTGCACTTTGTAACCTCCATGAGACCGTTTTGTACAGTCATTCATCATGCAATATTAATCGGTAAAACCGAGCGTTACCTTTAAGGAAATTCGCAAAGTATACAAAGAATAGCGCCTGCGTGCCTAAGGCCGCAGACTTGTCCGTCAGCAGTTTTAATTAACTGATAAAGATTTGTCCGGGAATGTCGATAAGAGTTGAAAGAATTTATTCGAAGGGGGTCATATGGCTACAGATAGCAATATCTTGTTGAAAAGCGACACCAATGAACTGGAGATCGTCGAATTCTGCATAGACGAAGGGACTAAACAGAATTTCTTCGGGGTGAACGTGGCTAAAGTCAGGGAAATCATCCGGCTCCCGGAATTAACGGCAGCGGTTTCCTCACCTCCGGGGGTCGCAGGGATGATGTGCCTGCGTGACAATGTCATTCCGGTTCTTGACCTTGCCCTGATCCTCGGCAAAAACCCGGAGAAGATTGCCGACCGTATCGTTGTCCTTGAGTTTAACCACGTGACGGTGGGGGTGCTGGTAAATTCGGTTTCGCGCATCTACCGCCTGTCTTGGGAGCGCGTAGAGAGGCCGAACAGGATCTGCGAGAGCGCCTATATAACCAGCCTTGTCAAGATGGAAGACCGGATCATCCTGATCCTCGATTTCGAGAGAATCATCGCCGAGCTTTCCTCATCGAGCGCGATGGAAGCCGTTGATGAGCGGATGATTGAAGAATGCCAGGTGACTGAGCGGAGGGTACTCGTTGCCGATGATTCCGGAT
>Ga0210377_10002039_pt1 | contig 17966 bp, 16 predicted proteins | sample PLM4_65_b1redo_FD_155480 | JGI IMG/M metagenome (GOLD analysis project Ga0210377, IMG submission 155480) | Groundwater sediment microbial communities from an aquifer in East River, Colorado, USA - PLM4_65_b1 redo | ecosystem: Environmental > Terrestrial > Soil > Riparian zone | place: USA: East...
CGTGACCGACGTGCCGTTCATCGCCGAGGTGCTGTGCATGGCGGGCCGCGGCCATCGACCGCGCGGCCCGTGGGACTTCGTCTTTCCCGACGACCTCGAGCGCCGGCGCGCGCTCGAGCGCATCGCCGGCGGCGGCGAGCGCTCGTTCTGTCACCGTTCGGTGTTCCAGGTCGCGGAGCTCGACGGCCAGCTCGGAGCCGGGCTGTGCGCGTTCGAGCCGAGCACGCTCGGGGACGGCGACGGCCTGAATCGCGCGATGGCCGGGGCGCTCGGCGAGCTCGGCGTCACGCCCGAGCGCGGCGCGGCGATCGGCCCGCTGCTCTTGCCGTATCTGCGCTGCTTTCCCGACATGCCGCCCGGCGTATGGATCGTCGAGAACGTCGGCACGCGGCCCGAAGCGCGGCGGCGCGGGCTCGTCGCGGCGCTGCTCGCGCGCGCGCTCGAAGAGGGCCGGCGGCGCGGCTACCCGAGCGCGCAGATCTCGTGCCTGATCGGGAACGACCCCGCACAGCGCGCCTACGAGCAGGTCGGCTTCCGCGTGGTCGAGACCCTGGCCACGCCGGACTTCGAGCGCCTGATGGGCGCGCCCGGCTTTTCGCGCATGACCCTGACCCTCTAGGAGAGAGCGATGAAGCGAACCGTCCACCGCACGTGCACGATCTGCGAGGCGACCTGCGGCATCTCGGTCGAGGTCGAAGGCCGCGCGATCGGCCGGATCCGCGGCGACGCGCGCGATCCGTTCTCGCAGGGCCGCATCTGCCCGAAGGCGATCGGCATGCGCGACCTGCAGGACGATCCCGATCGGATCCGCCGGCCGCTCCTGCGCAGCGGGGACACGTTCGTGGAGATCGGCTGGGACGAGGCGCTCGATCGCGCCGCCGACGGCCTGCGCCGCGCGCGCGAGGCGGGAGGCCCGAACGCGGTCGCCGTGTACCGCGGGAATCCCACGATCCACGACGCCGGCTCGTACCTCAGCACGAACGTGCTGATCACCGCGCTCGGGACGAAGCAGTCGTACTCGGCGGGCGCGCTCGACACCTGGCCGCGCTTCGTCCAGTGCACCGGCATGTTCGGCGGCCCGGTGCGGATCCCGGTGCCCGACGTCGACCGCACGCAGTACTTCCTGATCGTCGGCGCGAATCCCGCCGTCTCGCAGGGCAGCATCATGACCGCGCCGGGCATCCGCGAGCGACTCGCGGCGCTGCGCGCGCGCGGCGGGAAGCTCGTCGTGATCGATCCGCGCCGCAGCGAGACGGCCGCGCTCGCCGACGAGCACCACTTCATCGTGCCGGGCGCGGACACGGCGTTTCTGCTGGCGATGATCCACGTGCTCTTCGCCGAGGACCTCGTGAAGCTCGAGCGCTGCGAGGATCGGGTCGCGGGGCTCGAGCAGGTGCGCGAGATCGCGCGCGGCTTCTCGCCCGAGCGCGTCGCGCCCGCCACCGGGATCGAGGCGGACACGATCCGGCGGCTCGCACGCGAGCTCGCCGCCGCGCCGAGCGCGGTCGTCTACGGACGCATGGGCACGTCCGTGCAGTCGTTCGGGACGCTCGCGAGCTGGGCGATCGATCTGCTCTGCATCCTCACGGGCAATCTCGATCGGCCGGGCGGGGCGATGTTCACGCGCCCGGCGATCTCGCTGGCGTTTGCGTCCGAGCCCGCGGGCGGGGTGAAGCTCGGCCGCTGGCGCAGCCGCGTGTCGGGACGCGAGGAGATGTTCGGCGAGATCCCGATCAGCGCGCTGGCCGAGGAGATCGAGACCCCCGGCGACGGCCAGATCCGCGCGCTCGTCACGATCGCGGGAAATCCGGTGAACACCGCGCCCAACGGCGCGCGTCTCGAGCGCGCGCTCGGCACGCTCGATTTCATGGTCTCGCTCGACTACTACCGCAACGAGACCACGCGGCACGCGGACCTGATCCTGCCGCCGTCGGGCCCGCTCGAGCGCGCGCACTACGACGTGCTGCTGCTGCACGTGGCGGTGCGCAACGTCGCGAAGTGGTCGCCCGCGGTGCTCGAGCCGGAGCCGGACGCGCGCGACGGCTGGAGCACCGCGCTCGAGCTCGCGCGACGGATCATGGGACTCACGCAGCTCTCGCCGGAGGCGTTCGACGGGCTGGTGCTGCGGCAGTTCGCCGAGCGCGCGCTCGCGGCGAGCGAGTGGAGCGGCGAAGTCACGCTCGACGAGCTGCTCGAAGCCGTGGGCAAGGAGCCCGGAGTCGAGCGCGTGATCGACACGCTCCTGCGCATCGGCTCGTACGGCGACGCCTGCGGCCGCGTTCCGGACGGGCTCACGTTGTCGCGCGTGAAGGCGGCGACGCACGGGCTCGACCTCGGACCGCTCGAGCCGATGCTGCCCGGGAAGATCGCGACCGAGAGCGGGCGGATCGAGCTCGCGCCCGAGCGCATCGTGGCCGACCTGCCGCGCTTCGAGGCGTGGCTCGCGCGCGCATCCGAGACGAGCCTGCGCCTGATCAACCGCCGCGATCTGCGCTCGATGAACTCCTGGCTCCACAACCTGCGCAGCCTGGCGAAGGGGCGCGAGCGCTGCACGTTGCAGATCCATCCGCTCGACGCGCAGCGGCGCGGGCTAGCGGACGGCGCACGCGCGCGCGTGACCACGCACATCGGCGAGCTCTCTGTGCCCGTCGAAGTGACCGACGCGGTCATGCCGGGCGTCGTCAGCCTGCCGCATGGCTTCGGCCACGAAGGCGCCGGGGTCGAGCTCCGCGTCGCGGCGCGGCGCCCCGGCGCGAACGTGAATCGCCTCACCGACGACCTCGCGTTCGACGCGCCGAGCGGTGCGAGCGCGCTCTACGGCGGCAGCGTCGAGGTGGAAGCCGCGCGCTACTACGAGAGCGCTCGGGGCCCGCAGGCGGACGCGAAGGCGTCGACCCTTCTCGACAGCCTGAAGCTCACCAGCCCTCAGCCCGGCGGCGAGTGACCGATCGCCTTTCGGAAGTCGCGCAGCACCGACAGCCGCTCGAGCCACGGCGAGGCATCGGCGCGCGCGGGATCGACCTCGCTGATCGCGCCGGCGTAGCCGAACGGGATCTGGCTGTAGAGCTGCGGCGGATCCGCGCTGTCGTCGATGAAGTGGTACTCGAACGCGGGCACGAACAGATCGTCGTCGGCGTTCACGTCGATCGTGCGCACGCCGAAGCTCGAGAGCTCCGTGGTGAGCGTCTGCGGCGGGACGATCCAGACCTGCCTCGGCGCGGCGACGATCTGATACTGGATCTTCCGGTTCACGGAGAGCACGCGGAACTTCCGGATCTCGCCGCCGTAGAGCCGGCTGCCGAGCGCGTCGACCTCGAGGATGCCACCGGCGAAGTCCGGCTCGAAGCCGCGCGCGAAGCGGAGGGACTCGGGGTCGTTCTTGCGCGCGAACCAGGCGACGCGCTTTCCGCCGTGGATCAGGTTGCGCCGGTCGGCGGCGGCCTTGCGCCGCGCCGCGGTGAAGTCGGGGTAGGGCGCGACGCGCTTGTCGGGCGCACGGCGCAGGACCCGCGACATCGCCTGCTCGTCGCGCTTCGGACGCGGCACGGTCCGCGTCAGCTCGTCGAGCGCGGTCTGGATCTCGAGCGGGAGGTTGGTCGTCTCCTCGGCGGTGTAGCGGACCTTCTTCCCGTCCTCGACGATCCACTTCAGGTCGCCCTTGCCGATCCAGTTCTCGGAGTCGGAGCGCGCGAAGTGGCTTGCGGAGCGCCAGATCAGCGAGGCGTCCTTGTAGAGGATGCGCGTGAAGAGCTGGCGCCGGCTCGGTGCGACGGGGCTGTCCGCGTGCAGCAGCACGAACGCGATGAAGAAGCGCGCGTTCACGTCCTGGCGCAGGTGCGAGAGGTAGAAGATCGTGTCGAACAGCCGGAGCTTGTGCTTGGGCATGTAGCGCGCGACGAGCGCCTCGGGATCGCGCTTTCCGGTCCCCGCGCAGCGAATCCGCGCGCCCGCGGCCAGGAGCGCCCGGAACTCGCGCGAGACCTCGCGCGCAGAGACCTTCTCGGCTCGCACCCCCGTCACGATCCTGGTCTCGAGCCTGGCCATGAGGCTCCATGCTGCGCCTCGGCCGCGAGACGCGCCAGTCGGGGCAAGGGTTGACTGGAACGGGGTTTTTCAGCCATACAGACTGCCATGCGATCGCTCGGACGAAGTCTGGCCGCTGCCCTTGCCTTGCTCGCGAGCTCCGCGTTCTCCGTTGCTTCCGCGGCGGACGGCGTGAAGCTGCCGGCGGGTGATGAGGTCGAGAAGGCGCTTCCCGAAGGCGGGGCGCTGAGTGGCCGCGAGATCTTCGACCGATTCCTCGACAATCGCCTGCACTCGGCCGTGCAGTGGCAGACCGTCATCTCGCGCGATCCGGGCGGGAACGAGCAGCGCTCGCGCTTCTGGGTGCGCTGGAAGGACTATCGCGACGAGAACAAGAAGGCCGTGGACGGCGTGCTCGCGAAGACGCTGGTGAAGTTCCAGGCGCCCGAGGACATGCGCCAGACCGGCTTCCTGATGGTCGTGAACCAGGACCGCTCGAACGATCAGTTCATCTGGACCCCGTCGTCGGGCCGCGTGCGCCGCGTGCGCCTCTCCGGGGTCGGCATCATGGGCACCGACTACACGTTCGACGACATCGGCTGGAAGAGCATCGAGGACGCCGACTACAAGCGCATGCCCGACGAGGTCGTGGACGGCGTCGCGGTCTACGTGATCGAGGTGACGATGAAGCCCTTCGTCGACTCGGAGTACGAAACGATGCGCACCAGGATCGACAAGGAGCACTACGTCCCGCTCCACACGATCTACCGCGATGCGAACGGCGTCGAGACGCGCGAGATGCTCGCCGAGGCCGAGAGCATCGAGAACTTCGACGGCGCCTGGGTCGCCACGCGCTCGACGATGCACAACCTGAAAGAGAAGACCTCGACGAGCGTCTGGGTCGAGGCGCTCGACCCCGACGTCTCCCTCGCGGATCAGCAGTTCAGCACGTTCCAGCTGAGCCTCCGCCACTGATCAGAGCGGCTCCCCGTAGCGGTTCGCGAAGGCGATCTCCGCGAGCGGCCGGCGGCGCAGCTGCTTCGGGAACGGCTGCTCCGGATAGCCCACCGCGATCATCGCGGCGGTGGAGATGTCCTCCGGCAGGCCGAGCAGAGGCTTGATCGTCGGCTCCTCCGCGCAGAGGAGCGTCGTGAGCGCGGTGCCCAGACCCTCGGCGCGGCAGGCCAGCAGGAAGTTCTGCACCGCCGGATAGACCGACGCGCCGCCGACGATCGAGAGCCGGCCCAGGTTCTGGTCGGTCGCGTGGCAGTCCGCGAGCCGCGCCCCGACCACGACGAGCGCGGGCACCTCGGCCAGGTGGTGCGCGAAGTGGTCGGCGGCCTGGATCATGCGCGGCAGCGTGTCGACGCGCACCGCGCCCTTCGTCATCGCCTCCACGTACGCCTGCCAGCGCGGCAGATAGAGCTCGGCCAGCCGCCGGCGCAGGAGGCGATCGGTGACGACGACGAAGCGCACGGGCTGGCGGTTGCCGCCGCTCGGCGCGAAGCGCGCGGCTTCGAGCGCGCGCCGCAGCACTGCGGTCGGGACGGGATCCGGGCGGTAGTAGCGGCAGGTGCCGTTGCTCTCGAGCGCCTCGCGAAGCTCCATCGCGTCCTCCTTGTCGACCGGGCCGGGTGCGATCATCCTACAGGCGAAAGGAGAACCCATGGCCCTCCCGCAAGAGATCAAGCCGCTCAACCCCGAGATGATGGACTCGCTCGCGAAGTCCACCGAGATGGACTGGATCCCGAGCGCCGACGATCCGAAGCGCGCGTTCATGAAGATCCTCTGGGTCGGACCCGAGACCGGCCGCTGGGCCGTGCTGTTCCGCTGGCTCAAGGGCTACTCCGCCGCGCCCCACAAGCACCTGACCGCGGCGCACACGTTCGTGCTGAAGGGCAAGCTGCAGATCCGCGACGGCGTGCTCGAGACCGGCGACTACGTGTACGAGCGCAACGGCATGATCCACGGCGCGACCACCGCGCTCGAGGACACCGAGTACCTCTTCCTCTGCGACGGACCGGTGCTCTTCTTCGACGAGAACAACTTCACGTCGTACCTGGGCTGGGAAGAACTCACGCGCATCCAGGAGGCGCACGACGCGCAGAAGCGGAAGTCCGCCGCGGCGTAGCGGCGCTCGGCTCACGCGCGAAGTTCCGTGCTAGCCTGACTCCATGACTGCGAGCCGATCCTCACTCGTTCTCGTATTCGCCCTTGCCTCACTCGTGCTCGTCACTGGCGCGTGTCACAGCGACGAAGAGCCGATGTCCGAGGCCGAGGCCGCGATCCCTCCCGGGATCGAGACCCTGCCGCTCGAAGTGGTCGTCGCCACGCGTCTGAACGTGCGCGCGGGACCGGGTGCCGAACACCCCGTCGTGGGCAAGCTCGCGCAAGGCGACGAGGTGCGCGTGCTCGAGGTGATCGACGGCTGGAAGCGCGTCCGGCCCGACACCGGAGGGCTCGAGGGCTGGGCAGCGGGCGAGTTCCTGCAGCCACCGCCGGCTCGCTGAGGGCCGCGATCGTTCGATGGACGCGTCCGTCGGCCTGTGCTTCCATCGCCGTGCGGAATTCCCCGCGACCGGCCCGGGGGCGGGCTGAATCGGAGGCGCATTGTCGACCGTCGAGCTCAAGAGCGAGAGCTTCGAGAGGATCATCAGCGAGAGCGGCATCGTGATCGTGGATTTCTGGGCCCCCTGGTGCGGCCCGTGCCGGAACTTCGCGCCCGTCTTCGAAGCGGCTTCCGCGCAACACACGGACGCGGTGTTTGCGAAGGTGAACACCGACGAGGAGTCCGACCTCGCGGGCGCCTTCGAGATCGAGTCGATCCCCACGCTGATGGTCTTCCGCGAGCAGATCTGCGTGTTCTCCCAGCCGGGAGCACTCCCCTCCGAAGCGCTCGAGGACCTGATCCAGAAGGTGAAGGAGCTCGACATGGACGACGTGCGCAAGCAGATCGAGGCGTACGAGTCGGAAGCGCCCGAGAGCTGAGGGGAGCGCGCGCGTGGACGTGAGACGCCTGCTCGAGCCCGAGGAGGAGCTGGCGTTCCGCGTCGGTCCGGCGGAGCAGGGGATGCGTCTCGACCGCCTGCTCGCGCGTCGTCTGCCCTTCGCGTCGCGCACGCGCGTGGCGGGCTGGATTCGCGCGGGGCGCGCGCGAGTGGATGGCGCGCCGGCCGAACGCGCCTCGAGCGCCGCGCACTCCGGCCAGTGGGTGGAGCTGCGCATCGAGAAGCGAGCGCGCGATACGAACGCCGCGCTCGACGATCTGCTCGCGCTCCCCGTGCTGGCGCGCGGCGCGGGCTGGCTCGCGCTCGAGAAGCCGGCGGGCGTGCCGTGTCACCCAGCGGGAAACGAGATCAAGCGCACCTTGCTGACCGCGCTCACGCTCGCGTACGCCGCCGAGTCCGATCCGGGCGGGCCTTGGCTTCCGCATCGCCTGGACCGCGCGACGTCGGGGCTCATGCTCGTGGCGCTCTCGCGCGAAGCCCAGACGCAGCTCTCCGCCGCGTTCGCGCGCGGCGCGGTGCGGCGCTTCTACCGCGCGCGCGTGCGCGGCGACGCGAGCGCGGTGCTACCGCGCGACGGTGCCGAGATCTCGTTGCGCTTCCCGATCGCGCGCTGCGGCGATCGACCGCCGCGCTTCCGGGTCGACGCGGCGGGGACCTCCGCGCACACGCGCGCCGCCCTTCTTCGCGCGGGAGGCGAGGCCAGCGCGGTCGCGCTCGAGCCGGTGACCGGACGACAGCACCAGCTTCGCGTGCACCTGGCGCACCTCGGTCATCCGATCGCGGGCGATCCGATCTACGATCCGGCGGCGGTCGCGGGGGAGCGCATGTGGCTCCACGCCTGCGCGCTCGAGCTCCCCGCAGGCGTGCTCGGAAACACGGCGCCGCTTCAGCTCGAGACGCCGCCCCCGCCGTTCGAGGCTTCCGCGGAGAGGTCCTTGCGGTAGCAGCTCACGCGCGTGCGACGGTCGAGGTCGTAGCCGCGCCACTTCGCCGCGGGCACTTCGTTCGGCCCCGCGGGCCGGAACGCGTGGCGCTCGAAGAACGCGCCGACCCGCTCCGAGGTCGTGCACGCGTACACGTATTCGAGCCCGCGCTCGCGCGATCGCGCCAGCGCATACGCGACGAGGTGCCCGCCCACGCCCTCGCCGAGGAACCGCGTCAGCGTGTAGAGCGACGCGATCTCGGCCGAGCGCGTGCCCTCGTCGACGAGCAGCGCGCCGATGCCCGCGAGGTGCCGGCCCTCGACGAAGGCGCCGAATCCGCTCGCGAGCACCGCATCGAGCTGCTCCTCGCTGCGCGGCGCGAGATAGCCCTCGCTGGTGCCGCGCGCGACCAGGTCGCTGGCCGCGTCGAAGTCGTCGATGCCGAGCTTGCGCACCACCGTGTAGCGCTCCTGCGTGAAGAGCGTTCCCGAGCCGGCGTAGGTGAAGAGCTCGTCGGCCAGACCTTCGAGCGTGCAGACGTTCACCGCGGGAACGCCCGCGCCGAGCATGGCCTCGACCTCGCGCAAGAGCGCCGCACGGCGCTCGTTCCGCGGCGCGCCGGTCGCGAGCAGCTCGCGCAGCTCCTCCAGATGCACGAAGGAGACGCGCTCGCCGTTCGCCCGCACGATCCCGCCGTCGCGATCGAGCCAGACGAGCTTCGAGATGCCGAGCCGGAGCACGGCCTCGCGGCAGGCCGGCGCGAAGGCGAGCGAGCCGGCGACCACGAGCCCGAGCCGGAACGACGCCTGCAGCTGCCGCCAGACCGTGCCTTCTAGCCGCGGCGCCGCCATCGAGAGTACGTGCCCGCCCGCGATCGGCTCGAGCACCGAGCGCTCGGTCGAGAGCACCACGACGTACGTCTCGTTTCGCGCGAGCTCTTCGACGATCTCAGCGAGCAGGGCGGGCTGGCGCAGCTCCGCCGCAGGCGCCGCGATCGCGAGCGTCTTCCCGTGAAACTCCTCCAGGTAGAAGCCCTTCTCCGAGAAGGGCGGAGGAGGCGCGGGCCGCGTCTGGGTCGGAGACTCGCTCAGCCTAGTTCGTTCCCGACGATGGAGACGAAGCTGACGCAGCGCCCCGGCGCGCCGCCGAGGTTGTGCGTGAGTCCGAGCTTCGGGTTCTTGATCTGGCGCGGTCCGGCTTCGCCGCGAAGCTGCAGCCACATCTCGTACATCATGCGCAGGCCGCTCGCGCCGATCGGGTGACCGAAGCTCTTGAGCCCGCCGTCGGGATTGATCGGCTGCGAGCCCTCGAGATCGAAGCGGCCCTCCTGCTCGTCCTTCCAGGCCTGGCCGCGCGGCGAGAAGCCCATGTCTTCCATCAGCACGAGCTCGGTCGGCGTGAAGCAGTCGTGCACCTCCGCCATGCTGATCTGCTCGCGCGGGTTGGTGACGCCCGCCTGCTTGTACGCGTCGGCGGCGCTGGACACGACCTCGGGGAAGGTCGTGAAGTCGTAGTCCTGGCTGAAGTAGCCCTCGGCCGGACCCGCGGCGAAGGCGAGCGCCTTCAGGTAGATCGGGTGCTTCGTGTACTTGTGCGCGTCCTCCGCGCGACACAGAACTGCGGCGGCCGAGCCGTCCGAGACGCCCGAGCAGTCGAAGATGCCGAGCATCCCCGCCACCGACGGCGACGCGCAGATCTTCTCCATCGAGACTTCCTTGCGGAACTGCGCCTTCGGGTTCTTCGCGCCGTTCTTGTGGTTCTTCCAGGCGATCCGCGCGAGCACCTGCTTCAGGGTCGCCTCGTCCACGCCGTACTTCTTGGCGTAGGCCGGGGCGAGCAGAGAGAACGTGGCGGGCGCGGTCATCGACGAGTCGGTGCCGTCGGACGGCGGCCGGCTGCCGGTGAGCCCGGAGTAGCCCGAGTCCTTCAGCTTCTCGACCCCGATCGCCATCACCAGGTCGTAGGCGCCGCTCGCCACCGCGTAGGCGGCGTTGCGCATCGCCTCGGAGCCCGTCGCGCACATGTTCTCGAGGCGCGTGACCGGCTTGTACTGCAGCTTCAGCGCCTCGGAGAGCATGAGACCCGAGACGCCGCTGCCCATCGTGCCGAGCCAGTACGCGTCGATGTCGTCGGGCGTGACGCCGGCCGACTTGTAGGCCTCCGTGGCGGCGTCGACGAGGAGATCGTCGCCGCCCTTGTCCCAGTGCTCGCCAAACGGCGTGCAGCCCATGCCGACGATCGCGACGCGGTCCTTGATTCCATTGCTCGCCATTTCGATTCCCCTGTTCCGAGTCGCCTCGGATGTTAGCGCTTCGGGCGCGCCTTCCAGAAATAGTTGTGGACGCCCTGACCGGTGTAGAGCCGGCGGAAGGTCATCTCGAGCTCGTTGCCGATCTTGACCTCCTTCGGGTCGACGTCGGTCAGCTCGCACGAGAGGCGCCCGCCGCCGTCGTAGTCGACGATCGCCGCGACCACCGGCGGCTGCAGCGTGTACGCCAGATGGTCCAGCGTGTACGTCGCGATCTTGCACGAGGTGTCCGCGAAGCGCTCCTCGGTCATGCGATCGACCGCGCCGCACTTCACGCAGACGCGCTGCGGCGGCAGGTGGCCGGTCTTGCACGAGTCGCAGCGCGAGCCGAAGAACGCGTGCTTCCAGTGGCCCGCCCGCTGCATCGGCGGCGCCGCCGGGCGCTCCGGCTCGGGCCGGCGCGGCGGCTCGAAGGGGAGGATGCCGCGCCACTTCAGGTAGGCGTTGTACGGCAGATCGTTGCGCTTGCTGCCGAGCCAGCGATCGACCGAGTGCACCGGCCGCGCGGACGCGAGCTTGCCCGTGACCTCGAGCACGATCGCGTCGGCGCCGTCTCCGCCGCTCACGACCAGGATGCGATCGCCCGCGTTCGCGCGGTCGAGCGTGCGCGCGAGCAGGAGCCCCGCGTGCGCGGAGCCCGTGCGTCCGACCGCGCCGAGCAGCGGATCGGCGAGCTGCTCGGGCTTCAAGCGCAGGGATTCGGGAATGATCGCCATCGCGCGTGCGTTGGTGCCGTCGAGGATGACCGTCGCGAGATCCGCAGGGCCGATGCCGGCGCTCTTCAGCGCGCGGGTCGCCGTGTCGAGCACGACCGGGCCGAGCGTCTCGGCGCCGAAGCGCTCCTCCCACTGCTTCGCGAACGGATCGCTCGGCAGGCGCCAGACGTCGAGGATCTCGGTCGTCGCGGAGGCGCGCCCGATGATGCGCGCGATCGCCTCCGAGTCGGGGCCGGTCACGAACGCGACCGCGCCGTCGCCGCTGCCGCTCTCGCGTCCGCCGCCGGGCGCGCCGATCACCACGTCCGACGCCACCACCAGGGCGCGACCGCCGCCGGCCGCGGCGTCCGCACCCGCGAGCAGGGCGCCGAGCCCCATGCGCGTCGACGAGCCGAGCTCGAGCGAGCGCAGCGTCTTGGGCAGATCGAGCGCCGCCGCGATCGTCGCGGCGTTGAGCTTCTCCGCGTACGGCGGGCTGGTGGTCGCGAAGATCAGCGTGTCGATGCCCGATGCGCCGTGCACGGCGTCGCGCGCGGCTTCGACGCCCATCGAGACGGCGTCCTCGTCGTAGCTCGCGACCGTTCGCTCGCCCTTGCCCGCGCCCATCGCGGCACGCTGCAGGCGGTTGTAGGGCAGGTAGCTTCCGTAGCGCGTGATCCCGGCCAACTCGATTCCTCCTCGGGCGTCGCGAGACGCGGGCCCATACTACACAGCGCGAGAGATCAATTCACGCAGTCGGCCGAGCCCCCGTCGATGCGCAGATTCGCGCCGTTGACCGAGCTCGAGAGGGGACTCGCGAGCCAGGCGATCAGGTTCCCGACGTCCTCGGGGGTGCAGATCGCGCCCGAGGGATTGTCGCGCAGCCGTTCCTCCGAGAAGCGCTCGCGCACCTCCCGTGTGGCGATCAGTCCCGGGCTCACCAGGTTCACGGTCACGCCGCTCCGCGCGAGCTCCTTGGCGAGGCTCACCGTCATGTTGGGAAGGGCGGCCTTCGAGGCGTAGTAGTGCGGCATGCGCGCCGCGGGGCGCGCGGAGCCGATCGTGCCCACGAAGATCACGCGGCCGAAGCCGCGCTCGCGCATGGCCGGCACGAACGCCTGCGTGAGTCGCACCGCGGAGAGCACGTTCTTCTGGTAGATCGAGATCCAGTCGCCGGTCGAGCCGTCCAGCCAGCCCGCGCCCTCCGCGACGCCGTAGTTGTTCACGAGCACGTCGACGTGGGGCGCCGCACGCCGCGCGTCCTCGACCGCGCGCTCCGCGCCCGCGTCGCTCGTCAGGTCGCCCACCACGCCGTCCGCGCGGCCGCCAGCGGCGCGGATCTCGGCGACCACGCGGGCGGGCTCGTCCGGCGCGAAGCCGTGAACGAGCACGTGCGCCCCCTCGCGCGCGAGCACCTTGGCGATGCCCTCTCCGGTGCCGCGATGGCTGCCCGAGACGAACGCGACGCGGCCTCCGAGCGCGAGATCCATGGCGAGCTCCTTCAACGAGTCCCGAGAGTGTGCCGGATCGCATTCATGCGTGACGCAGGAGGGGCTTTCCGAATAGACTCACGCTCCAACCGAAGCGTGCTGGGACGAGATGCACCGCTGCCTGCTGAGTTTCCTGTTGCTGAGCCTGTTCATCGCGTCGACGGCTGCCGGCGCGTTGCCTGCCGGCTTCGTGACCTCGAACGTCGGCGGGGGCTTCAGCGAGCCCGTCGGAGTCACCTTCGACGACAACGGCCGGATGTACGTCTGGGAGCGCGCGGGTCGGGTCTGGATCGTGCAGAACGGGGTCAAGCTCCCCACGCCCCTGCTCGACATCTCGGACGAGGTCGGCGCCTGGCGCGACTACGGAATGCTCGGCTTCGCGCTGCACCCGAACTTCCTGACCAACGGCTACATCTACGCGTTCTACGTGGTCGACCACCACCACCTCGAGTTCGCGGGTACGCCGGACTACGATCCCGGCGAAGACGCCTACTTCCGCGCGACGATCGGCCGGATCACGCGCTTCACCGCGCAGGCAGCGAACGGCTTCAACACCGTCGAGCCGACGTCGCGGCTGACGATGCTGGGCGAGAGCGCGAGCACCGGCTGCCCGATCCTGCACAACTCGCACGGCGTGGGCTCGCTGCGCTTCGGGATGGATGGGACCTTGCTCGCGACCTGCGGCGACGGGGCGAGCTGGGAGGATACCGACAGCGGCGGCAGCGTCGGCGGCAGCTACGCGGCGCAGGGCATCGCCGAGGGCATCATCACCCCGGCGGAGAACGTCGGCGCGTATCGCGCCCAGCTCCTCTCGTCGCTCTCCGGCAAGATGCTGCGCCTGGACCCGCTGACGGGCGACGGCGTGCCGAGCAACCCGTGGTTCAACGCCGCGAGCCCTCGCGCGCCGGCCTCGCGCGTCTGGGCCCTGGGTCTGCGCAATCCGTACCGCTTCGCGCTCCGCCCCGAGTCGGGAGCCCACGATCCGAACGCGGCGGACCCGGGAAGCCTCTACATCGGAGACGTCGGCTGGAACGACTGGGAGGAGATCCAGGTCGCGGTGTCGGGTGGAACGAACTTCGGCTGGCCGGTCTTCGAGGGGATGAACGCGAATCCCGGCTATCCGACGAACTCGGTGGGAAACCTCGACGCGCCCAACCCGCTCTACGCGCCGCCCGGCTGCGCGATCCCGTTCTTCCGCTTCACCGACCTGATCAAGCAGGAGACGCTCGCAGTCCCGAGCTTCCCCAATCCGTGCAACGCGGCCGAGCAGATCCCGGGGACGGTGCCGAAGTTCATGCACCGGCGACCCGACATCGCCTACGGTCACAGTCACAGCGCGTTCGCACGCGCGTTCACAGGCAACAACCCGGTGTCGTCGCTCATCGCCGACGGGGCATCGCCGGTCAGCGGCGAGCAGTTCGACGGTTTCACGTCGACCGGCGGCGTCTGGTACACCGGCTCGGACTTCCCGGCCGAATACAAGGACACCTACTTCCACGCCGACGTCGTGGAAGGCTGGATCGCGAACCTGCAGGCCGATGCGAACGATCAGCCGACGTCGATCGACACGGGGTTCTGGCCGAACGCGGGCGTCATCGTCGCGCTCGCGACGAGTCCGACGCTCGGTCGGCTCTACGCCGTCGACTTCATCGCGGGTGTCGTCAAGGAGATCCGCTACGCGCCGGGCGGGAACCAGCCGCCGGTCGCGCAGGCGTCGGCGAGCGTCGCGTACGGCGGAACACCTCTCAGTGTCGACTTCTCGAGCGCGGGCTCGACCGACCCGGAGGGGCTCGGGTTGACCTACCTGTGGAGCTTCGGCGACGGCACGGCGAACTCGACGCTCGCGAATCCGAGCCACGTCTTCGACGTGCCCTCGGGCGTCCCCACGGCCTACCCGGTCACGCTCACCGTGCGCGATCCGGCGAATCAGCCGGCGAACGCGCAGGTGCTGATCACCGTGAACAACACCCCGCCGAGCGTCGCCGTCTCGAGTCCGCAGGATCAAGCGTTGTACGCGGTGGGCGTGCCGCTCGTCGTGCCCCTCACCGCGGCGATCTCGGATCTCGAGCAGCCCGCGGGACCGTTCACCTGCGCGTGGCAGACGAGCCTGCACCACAACACCCACGTGCACCCGGAGCCGGTCGACACGAGCTGCTCGAGCAGCGCGGTCGTGGAGCCGGTCGGCTGCGACGGGAACACCTACTCCTACAGCTTCACGCTGACGGTCAGCGATCCGCTCGGGCTCGTGACCACACGCGAGCTGAGCCTGTTCCCCGACTGCGCAGCGCTCGAGCCGGTCGTCTGCGGCGATCTCGACGCGAGCGCCGCGCGCGACATCGTGGACGTGAGTCTGCTCCGCCTGGCGTTCGCGAACCCGGTCGGGAACGGGCTCCCTCCCGGCCAGGCGGAGCGCTGCAGCACGATCGGCGGCGTCGAGTGCGACGTCGCGGACCTCTCCGTCCTGCGGCGCTACCTCGCGGGGCTCGCACCGGGTCCGTCCGCGGTCTGTCCAGCGGCGTCGCCCTGACGATTCCGCTCGCGCCGCGCGCGCAGGTTGCCTGCCGCGGCGCCGACGGTCCAAACTGCGCCATGCGACTTCGACAGATTGCACTCATCACGAACGAGCTCGAACCGGTCCTCGACGATCTGCGCGCGGTGCTGGGCCTCGAGGTCTGCTTCCGCGATCCGGGCGTCGCCGAGTTCGGCCTGCACAACGCGCTGCTGCCGATTGGCACGAGCTTTCTCGAGGTGCTCGCGCCGGTGAAGGAGGGCACCACGGCCGGCCGGCTGCTCCAACGGCGCGGCGGCGATGGCGGCTACATGGTGATCGTGCAGACCGACGATCTCGAAGCGGGGCGCAAACGCGTGGCGGAGCTCGGCATCCGCGTGGTCTGGGAGGCGAAGCTCTCCGACGCCGCGACCATCCACCTGCACCCGCGCGACGTCGGCGCCGCGATCGTCTCGCTCGACTGGATGCGCGAGCCCGAATCGTGGCGCTGGGCGGGGCCGGAGTGGCGCAAGCACGTGCGCACGGACGTCACGCGCGCCCTCGCCGGCGCGGAGGTCCAGTCGGACGATCCGGCGACGCTCGCTGCGCGCTGGGGTCGGATCTTCGCGCGGCCCGCGGTCGCGAAGGCCGACGGCAGCTTCGAGATCGCGCTCGACCAGGGGCGCCTGCGCTTCGTGCGCGACACGGACGGCCGCGGCGAGGGCGTGTCGGGCATCGACGTCGCGGTCGTCGACAAGCGCGGAGTGCTCGCGCGCGCGGCCGAGCGCCGGCTCCCGGTGAGCGGAGACACGGTCGAGATCTGCGGCACGCGGATCCGCCTCGTCTCCGAGGCATAGGACGCCCGTGCCCGACACCTCTGGCGCGCCCGACAACGCGCCCGGCGCGCCCGAGATGGGGCTCTACGAGGCGATGAGCACCTTGCGCGCGGTGCGCCGGCTGCGGCCGGATCCGATTCCCGACATCGTCCTGCGTCGCATCGTGCAGGCGGCGGCGTGGGCGCCGACCGGAGGCAACGTGCAGCCGTGGCGCGTCGTGCTCGTGCGCGACGCGGGGAAGCGCACGCGCCTCGGGGAGCTCTATCGCGAGCCCTGGACGCAGTACGCGGCGGGCTCGCGCAAGGCGATCGAGGCGCTGCCGCAGGATCGGCGCGAGAGCACGGAACGCACGCTCGCCGCGGGCGATCACCTCGCGGCGCACTTCCACGAGACGCCGGTGATCGCGGTGTTCTGCTTCAACCCCGCGAACATGGCGATCACCGACGCGGGGCTCGATCGTCCGTCCGTCGTCGGCGGCGGGTCCGTCTATCCATCGGTGCAGAACTTCCTGCTCGCGGCGCGCGCCGAGGGGCTCGGCTGCGTGCTCACCACGCTTCTGTGTCAGCGCGAGGCGCAGGTGAAGGAGCTCCTCGGCATTCCCGCCGGCTGGGGCACGTGCGCGGCCGTGCCGCTCGGCTATCCGGCGCGTCGGGGTCACGGCCCGCTCTCGCGCCGCCCGATCGAGAAGCTCGCCTTCGTCGACCGCTGGGGCGCCGAGTACGCGTGAGCGCGCGGGCGTTCGCGTGAGTGGGCTCGAGGCCGCGCTCGCGCGCGCCCCCCGCGTGCCGCTCGGTCACCTGCCCACGCCGATCGAGCCGCTCGACGGCATGGCGCGCGCGCTCGGCGACGGCGTTCGCATCTTCGTGAAGCGCGACGACTGCACCGGTCTCGCGCTCGGCGGAAACAAGGTGCGCAAGCTCGAGTATCTGGTCGGCGAGGCGCTCGCGGCCGGCGCCGACACCCTGATCACCACGGGGGGCGTGCAGTCGAACCACGCGCGCCAGACGGCGGCCGCGGCCGCGAAGCTCGGCATGCGCTGCGAGCTGGTCCTGCCGCGGATGGTGGCGGGGCGCGATCCGGCCTACGAGGCCAGTGGAAATCGCCTCCTCGACGACTGGCTCGGCGCGCGCGTCACGCTGGTCGACCAGCCGGCGGACGTGGCGCGGGTCGTCGCGGAGATCCTGGCGCGGTCCAAGAGCCGCGGCGGCAAGCCCGTCTTCATCCCCGCCGGAGGCTCGACCCCGACCGGGTGCCTGGGCTACGCGCAGGCCGCGGTGGAGCTCGCGGGCCAGCTCGAGCGCGCGCGGCTCGAGATCGGCTCGATCGTGCTCGCGGTCTCGACCGGGGGCACGCTCGCGGGGCTGCTGGTCGGAATGGAGGCGCTCGGCCTCGGAATCCCCGTGATCGGCATCGGCGTCTTCGCGGCCACCGCGCAGGTGGCGCCCGTCGTCCGGGACCTGGCGACCCGCACGAGCCTGCGCCTCGGCGTGCCCCACGTTCCCGACACCCGCTTCGACCTGCGCGACCGCTGGCTCGGCGCGGGCTACGGCCTGCCGACGGACGACCTTCGCGAAGCTCTCGCCCTGGCCGGCCGGAGCGAAGGCCTGCTGCTCGACCCGGTCTACACCGGGAAGGCCATGGCCGCGCTCATCTCCCTGCGGCAGCAAGGGAATCTGCCGGGACAGAACGTCCTCTTCTGGCACACGGGCGGGTCGCCGGGCTTGTTCGCCTACCCCGAGCTCGCGCGCGCCCGCAGCTCCTCGTGACGACGCTCACAGCCCGAAGGCCCGAGCCGAGCGATAACTCCGGCGACTAGACGGCCACCGGAGGGGTAGTCGCTTGATCCCGAACAAGATCCTCGTCGCAGTTGCAGCAGTCCTCGGCCTTCTGACCACCGCATTGAGTCTTTAGGGTCCCGGCGCGCGGACGGCCGCGCGCCACCCTCGCTACGCTCGGCTTGCCTCGCTGCGCGCGCTTCGCGCTTGCCGGACGTTCTGCGAACGGCTGTTCAGCTTGGCTCGTACCCGAGGTTCGGCGCCAGCCAGCGCTCGACTTCCTGGACTGGCACGCCGCGGCGGGCGGCGTAGTCGGCGACCTGATCGCGGCCGATCTTGCCCACGCTGAAGTAGCGCGACTTCGGATGGGCGAGGTAGAGCCCGGAGACGCTCGCGGGCGGCGTCATGGCGAATCCGCTG
>Ga0210377_10002040_pt1 | contig 17965 bp, 12 predicted proteins | sample PLM4_65_b1redo_FD_155480 | JGI IMG/M metagenome (GOLD analysis project Ga0210377, IMG submission 155480) | Groundwater sediment microbial communities from an aquifer in East River, Colorado, USA - PLM4_65_b1 redo | ecosystem: Environmental > Terrestrial > Soil > Riparian zone | place: USA: East...
CGTCGGAATTCATCACTTTTTAATGAGGTTCTTATGCTTACCGCGAAAGACATCATGACCAAAGACGTATTGAGCGTCAGGCCCGATACCTCAATCGAGGAGCTTTCATCCATTCTCGTGAAGAACGAGATCAGCGGCGTGCCGGTGGTCGATGACTCGGGTGCGCTCTATGGTATTGTGACCGAGAACGACCTTATCAGCCGGAACAAACGGCTTCACATTCCCACGGTGGTGAGTTTTCTGGATGCGGCAATCTATCTCGAAAGCTCAAAAAAATTCGAGCAGGAAGTAAAGCGCCTGACCGCAACACGGGTGGGTGATATCTGCTCCCGCAAGGTGGTCACGATCGCGGAAGACACCACGGTCATTGACATCGCCACGATCATGTCTGAGAAAAAGGTCGATTTGCTCCCGGTGCTCAGGGGAGGCAAGGTCGTGGGCATCGTGGGCAAGCGTGATATGGTGAAGGCTGTCGCTCGACAGGCAGAATAATGTTCAGCGTGATCACGTCAAACCCTGAGCAGACCTGGGAGATCGGACGGTTGCTCGGAATACTGCTCAAGGCAGGTGATACGATCTGTTTATACGGTGATCTTGGCGCCGGCAAAACAAATTTCGCCTACGGCATTGCCCGGGGATTAGACGTACAGGAGCAGTACATTACGAGCCCGACCTTCACCTTCGTGAATGAGTATCAGGGGCGCGTACCGCTCTATCACCTGGATCTCTACCGTCTCAAAGGACCTGATGAACTGGAGAACATCGGGTTCGACGATTACATTGAATCGGATGGCGTGACCGTGATAGAATGGGCCGATCGGGCTGCGGATGAATTGCCCGTGGAGAGTTTGAGCGCCTACTTCTCGTACGTTGGTGAAACGAGCCGTGAGATAGGTTTCCGCGGGGAAGGGGAACGGTACGAGAGACTGGCGGCAGAATTGAAGCGGGATTTGGAGCGAACAAAATTACTGACTGGATAACAGGGTTGATGCATTCATATACTGAAGCTGAAATCTTGCTTATTCGTCATTCCCGTGTAAACGGGAATCCAGTCCTTTCTGTGTACAGGTGTCCCTCTGGATACCCTCCTTCGCGGGGAATGACGACTTTTTACGATACCATCAGATTTACATAAAAATTATTATCCAGTTTATCCTGTTAATAAGATTTTAAATGTCTCCGGATCAAGGAATTGCATGAAAAAGATCGGCATCATAGCAAAAGATATTCCCGAAGCGCGGAGGGCGTCCCGGAAGCTGGCCGCATGGCTTGAGGCGCGGGGTAAAAAGGTCTTCATCGACAGCGAGACTGCAGCGGTTATCAACGCGCGGGGTTACGAACCGGATGAGATACCGGCGCTGGTCGAAATGATCATCGTGCTCGGGGGTGACGGCACCCTTCTGTCCGCAGCACGGCTTGTCGCCGATTCCCATACGGATGTTCCGATCTTTGGCGTCAATCTTGGCAGCCTGGGTTTCATGGCGGAGGTATCGCTCGATGAACTCTATGGCAATCTGGAAAAGGCCATTGCCGGAAAACTTGGGACCGAGGACCGGATAATGCTGACCGCAAGTGTGCTCCGCGGGGGAAAGCGCATTGCGCAGTACCGCGTGCTGAACGACGCGGTGATAAACAAGGGCGCGCTTGCGCGCATGATGGAACTCCGGGTCTCGGTAAACGACGGGCATTTGACCACCCTCAGGGCCGACGGATTGATCGTGGCGACGCCTACGGGCTCCACGGCCTACTCGCTTTCCGCCGGCGGGCCGATCATCCATCCTACGATCCACTGTTTTGTGCTCACCCCTATCTGTCCGCATACATTGTCGAACCGGCCTATCGCGCTGCCCGACACAGTCGTGGTCACGGCATGCCTCACCTCGCCGAGCGAGGATGTATCACTTACGCTTGACGGACAGATCGGATTTCCGCTTGAGCCGAACGATGTTGTAGCGATCAAGAAATCCCAGTTCAGGATGAAGCTTATCAAACACCCCACAAAGAGCTATTATGAAATACTCAGGACAAAGTTGAAATGGGGGAATTAGAGGTCAGTTTGGAGTTTGGAGTAAATTGCCGCTTAAATGGCATTAATTCCATCTACCGTCATTCCCGTGAAAAACGGGAATCCAGTCTTTTGTCCTGTCAACCCGTTAACTGGATACCCGCTGTTGCGGGGATGACGACTTTTTTGAGATCAGAAATTTCTGCGATGTAAAACGATGAGGTTTCTATATCTATGGATGAGGTCCAGCAGGAATTTCTGGATATAGTAGTGCAGGTCAGGGCGCACCTTGAGTACCAAAGGGCGCTGGGGATGAGCTTCGTCCAGAAGTCGTCGGGGGGCGGTTCCGGGGTAGCAGCGCCCGTTGTTTCAATGGTAAACCCGGCAACAACAGTATTCTCATCAGGTGAGAAACCTTTCGTAGTGCAATCCAGTGGACTCGCTGCTGTTCGCGAAGAGCTCGGTGATTGCATCCGCTGTAAACTGCACAAGGGCCGGAAGAACATCGTCTTCGGAGAGGGCAATCCGAACGCCGCGCTCGTATTTGTGGGCGAGGGACCGGGGCAGGAAGAAGATGTGCAGGGGAGGCCCTTTGTCGGCGCTGCCGGACAACTGCTGACGGACATCATCGTCAAGGGCATGCAGCTGAAGCGCGAGGACGTCTATATCTGCAATATCGTGAAATGCAGGCCGCCGGGCAACCGGAACCCCGAACCGGACGAGGTCGAAGCCTGTGAACCATTCCTCATCAAGCAGCTTCGAGCGATCAACCCGAAGATCATCATCGGACTGGGCAATGTCGCCGTCAAAACGCTGCTCAAGACAAAAGAGGGGATCACTTCGCTTCGTGGCAACTGGAAAACCTATCAGGGGATACCGCTTATGCCCACGTTCCACCCGGCATACCTGCTCAGAACTCCGTCCGACAAAAGGCTTGTGTGGGAGGATATTAAAAAAGTCATGGCCGAGTTGGAGAAAATAAAAAAACCGAGGGACGGGGGCTAAGGGACGAGAGACGAGGGACGAAGGACAATGGACGTAGGAGGCAATTGATTTTTCGTCCATCGTCCGAGTGAGCGAAGCGAACGGTCATCCCTCGTTGTATTGCGTATAAAAAAATATGGACAGACTCTGGGCCCCGTGGCGCATGAAATATATCCTCAATTCTAAAAAACCCGCTGGGTGCATTCTCTGCGAGGAAGCGAAGAAGAATGACGACCGCAAGAACTATATCCTGTATCGCGGACGGCATTCCTTCGTCATCATGAACATCTATCCCTATAACAACGGGCACTTGCTCATCGTGCCTTTTACCCATGAGTCCGAGGTCGATCGGCTGCCCGAGGCGGAACTCGCTGATCTGATGAAAACGACGCAGGCATCGGTGAAGATCCTGAAGCAGGCCATGCATCCCGACGGATTCAATATCGGCATCAATATCGGGAAAACGGCGGGGGCGGGGATTCCCGAACATCTCCATGTTCAGATCGTCCCGCGCTGGACCGGTGATTCCAGCTATATCACCGTCTTTGATGAGACCCGCGTGATGCCGGAGCTGCTCGACGGGACCTATGACAGGCTGAGACCGTATTTTGAAAAGCTCAGGAGTCAGGAGACAGAAGACAGAAGCCAGTAGCCAGGAGTCAGGAAAAAGTGAAGAGACCACCTTCAAAATGCTTTCAAGACCTGATTGTTTGGCAAAAGGCGCATCAATTTGTTTTATCTGTGTATCATTATAGTGAGCGCTTCCCCAAAGCGGAGATATATGGATTGACTTCGCAATTCAGGAGAGCGGCAACTTCCGTCCCTGCTGACATTGCTGAAGGATTTAAGAAGCGAACAAAAGTCGAGAAAGCAAGGTTTATGAACATTGCTCAGGGATCTCTTGAGGAATGTCGTTACTATTTAATATTGATCCATGACTTAAAATATGGAGATAGTTCTGAGTTAATGACCCAACTCGAGGAAGTCAGTAAGCTGCTGGACGCTTATTCTTACGCCATTCTGACTCCTGGCTCCTGACTCCTGGCTTCTGCATTCAACCCATGACCGACTTAACTCCCCTCATGAAACAATACCGCGAGATCAAGCGCCAGCACCTCGACGCGATCCTGCTCTTTCGCATGGGCGATTTCTACGAGATGTTCGACCAGGACGCAGTGACAGCCTCAAAGGTCCTCGAGATCACGCTTACCGCGAGGAACCGGTCCAAGGGAATCGAGACGCCGCTCTGCGGGTTCCCGTATCACGCTGTGGACGGATACATCGCCAAGCTTATCCGGCGGGGCTTCAAGGTCGCGGTCTGCGAACAGGTGGAAGATCCCAAACTCGCGAAAGGCATTGTAAAGCGCGAGGTGATCCGGGTGGTGACGCCGGGGACGGTGCTCGATTCCAATCTGCTCGATGCCAAGGACAATAACTACCTCGCATCCCTGTATCCAACGAAGGATGGTTTCGGGCTTTCCTTTCTCGATATCTCAACGGGTGATTTCTTCATTGCCGAGATCGCGGGTAGCGACAACCTCGCCGAGCTTGATACGGTCCTTGCCCGGTTCACTCCCCGCGAGATCGTACTGCCCAGGGACCATCAGTCCGACCCCGGCCTTGCTCCGCTGCTTCGTCAATACACGCAGGCGATCAATCCGTGCGATGACTGGACATTCGACATCACGACCGCTCTGCGAACGCTGCTCGACCATTTCAAAGTCGCCTCGCTTGAGGGTTTCGGATGCAGCGGCATGAAGTCCGGCATTTCCGCCGCAGGCGCAGCGCTCCGATATATCGAGGAGACGCAGAAGACCGGCCTTGCGAACATACACGGCATCAAGCCTTTTCTCATCCGGGAATATATGATTCTCGACGCATCATGCCAGCGTAACCTTGAACTCATTAAGAACATCTACGACGGTTCTACCAAAGGGACGCTGCTTTCCGTGCTCGATTCCACGGTCACGGCAATGGGGGGCAGAAAGCTTCGTGAATGGCTGCTGAACCCGCTGATGAGCGCGGTGGATATCGAGCAGCGGCTCGACGCCGTGGCGGAATTCAAGAACGACCATCAGTTGCGCTCCACTATCATGACAGCGCTGGGCGCGGTCTATGACCTCGAACGGCTTATCAGCCGCGTTTCTCTCGGCGCTGCGAATGCCCGGGACCTGCTCGCGCTCAAACAATCGTTTACCGCCCTGCCACGGCTCCATGAACTGCTGTCCCGATGCAATGCCCGATTGATCTATGATATGCTCGGAAGCTGGGACGATCTCCTGGATGTCCATCAGCTCATCGAGCGTTCCGTCTATGACGACCCTCCCTATACGTTACGCGAGGGAAAACTGATCAAAAAGGGATATAACGCCGAGCTCGACGATCTGCGCTCCATCAGTTCGGAAGGCAAGGGCTGGATCGCGGGTATTGAGCTGCGCGAGCGCGAACGTACCGGCATCAACTCGCTCAAGGTGAGTTACAACAGGGTCTTCGGGTATTATATCGAAGTAACGAAGTCAAACCTTGCGAACGTGCCGCAGGATTTTATTCGTAAACAGACCCTCGCCAACGCTGAACGTTTCATCACGCCGGAGCTCAAGGAGTATGAGGACAAGGTGCTGGGCGCAGAGGAAAAGATCCTCGACCTTGAGTACCGGCTGTTCCAGCAGGTGCGCGAATCGGTTGCCGCATCGACCATCAGGGTCCAGGACATGGCGCGGCGCATTGCAGTGCTCGACAGCCTGGTCTCACTGGCCGGGGCCGCGGCAAAGAATAACTATGCGCGGCCCACGATCTTCGACGGGGATATGCTCAAGATCGCCGAGGGAAGACATCCGGTCGTCGAGCAGCTCACGCTTGAAGAGCGGTTCATCCCGAACGACACGCTCCTGGACTGCGAAGAGAACCAGATGGTGATCCTTACCGGGCCGAACATGGCGGGCAAATCCACCTACATGCGGCAGGTGGCGGTGATCACGATCATGGCCCAGATGGGCGGTTTTGTCCCCGCGCGCGAGGCGGCGGTCGGCATCGTGGACCGGGTGTTTACGCGCATCGGGGCATCGGATTTCATCACGCGGGGCCAGAGCACCTTCATGGTAGAGATGAACGAGACGGCTAACATCCTGAACAACGCCACGGACCGTAGCCTCATCATCCTCGACGAGATCGGCAGGGGCACGAGCACCTTCGACGGCATCAGCATCGCCTGGGCCGTGGCTGAATACATCCATACGAAGATCAGAGCGCGGACCCTGTTCGCCACGCACTACCACGAACTAACCGAACTCGCGCTCACCATGGACCGGGTGAAGAATTATACCGTGGCGATCAAAGAGTGGAACGACCAGATCATCTTTCTCCGGCGCGTTGTGGAAGGCGGAGCGGACAAGTCCTATGGCATTCAGGTGGCGCGTCTCGCGGGACTTCCGGAAGCGGTGATCCAGCGTGCACGGGAAGTGCTTGCAAATCTCGAACAGGCCGAGTTCAACGACCTAGGCAAGCCCCGCCTGGGCGGGGCGTCAAAACTCGGCCAGGGAGAAGGGGCGAATGGGGTACGCGGGGAGCAATACGCAAAATCCGGGAAAACGGCAAAGGCGGAACCACAGCTCGGTCTGTTCGCAAGCGAGGCGGGCCTGATATTTAAAGAGATATCGGACCTGGATCTTGATGCCATGACGCCGCTCGATGCCATGAATACGCTGCATGAGCTCAAGAAAAAAGTGAGCAAGGGCTGACATGACCGCGATGAAAGAGAATAACATTTATACGAAATTCATCATTTCAACGGGCCTGGTCATCGCGCTGGTCCTGTCGGGGATATTCCTCGATATGGCCATCCGGACGAGGCAACTGATGAATGAGGAAAATATCGCACAGGCGCGTGTCGTCTTCAACACCATCGTGTTGACGAGGAAGTGGAACGCGAATTACGGCGGGGTGTATGTCGAGAAGAAAGAGGGCGTGGAATCCAATCCTTATCTGATAAGCCCGGATATCAAGACCGTGGACGGAAGGGTATTTACCCTGCGAAATCCGGCATTCATGACCCGTGAGATATCGGAATATGCAGAGAGGGAAGGGATGTTCAAGTTCCATATCACCAGTCTCAAGCTCATGAACCCTCATAATGAGGCGGACGAGTTTGAAAAAAAGGCGCTTCTCCAGTTTGAAGGCGGCGCAGTGAAGGAAGTGAGCGGGACCGAGCTAGTCAACAACAGGACCTATTTCAGGTACATGGCGCCTCTCCATATTGAAAAAGACTGTTTGCAATGTCATAAACACCAGAACTATGCCGTCGGAGACATACGGGGAGGCATCAGCATAACATTCGACATCGAGGACCTCCAGAGAAAGATCAGGTTCAATACCATTGCCATCGTATTATTCGGTATCATCACCACCGTGCTCCTGTTGGGACTGATCTATTTTTTTATGTCACAGTTAATAAAGAGGCTTGAGGATGCGCGGCAGACGATCGAGAAGATTGCCATAACCGACGCTTTGACGGAACTGTTTAATCGGCGTCATATCATGTCACGTTTTGAGGAAGAGTTTGAAAAGTTCAAGCGGCTGAAAATGAACGTGAGCTGTATCATGATAGACATTGACCATTTCAAGGTCATCAACGATTCTTATGGACACCTGGCCGGCGATCAGGTCCTGAAGATCCTGTCCGCCCGCATGCGGGGCATCGTCCGTGCCTACGACATCCTAGGCCGTTACGGGGGAGAGGAATTTCTTATTATCATGCCGGACACCGGTCTGGAAGATGCCAGGGGCCTTGCCGAACGAATCCGCACGAGCGTCAGGGAAGAGTCGATCGGTAATGTCGCGGTTACCCTGAGTCTCGGGGTCGTGTGTGTCCAGGAGAGCGACCGTTCGGTGGACGATATCATCAGAAGGGCGGATGAGAATTTATACAAGGCAAAAAAGAGCGGCAGAGACCGGATTTCCTCATAGGGCGCGATAAAAGGCGTTTGTTCGACAGGAAGATGTACGGAGCAATTCCCTGTTGACGCCTGCCCTGGTTTCTGGTAGTATCTCCGGCACAGATTATTCGAAAGGAGTCGGAACAATAATGCAGGTAATATTACGTGAAGATATCGACAAATTGGGGAAAATTGGCGACCTCGTCAAGGTTGCGGACGGCTATGCCAGGAATTTCCTGGTGCCGAACAAGAAGGCGATCGAGGCAACGCCTGATAACCTGAACGCAATGAATCACGCGAAGAAGATGGTCTCGGACCGCGTCCGCAAGATAAAAAAAGAGGCCTCCAGTGAAGCAGACCGGATCAGGGGAATTGTCGTCGTCATCAAGGCCAAGACCGGCGAAGAGGGCAAGCTCTTCGGTTCCGTAACGTCTATGGACATCGCTGAAGCGGTGAAGGCGCAGGGCGTGGAGATCGACAAGCGGAAGATCGTCCTCGATGAGCCGATCAAGCGTCTCGGCGACTATACCGTCTCCGTGAAGCTGCATGCCGACATTCTTGCCGAATTCAAGGTCTCGGTGGTCGCGGAAGAATAGCTCTAAAACCAACGGCATTCAGGAGCCAGGAGACAGAGGTCAGGAGATCCATTCCGGGTTCTGACTTTTGGCTCCTTTTTTCTTTTTTCCCTTCGCGAGGTTCTGCCATGTCTGTTCAGACCGAAATTTCTCTCCAAAAACTTCCCCCGCAAAATATCGAAGCAGAGCAGATGGTGCTTGGCGCCATCCTGATAGAGAACGACTCCATGAACAAGGTCATCGAAATCCTCTCTGCCGATGATTTCTACAAGGACACCCATCGCAGGATATTCGCCGTCATGCTCGACATGTTCGAGACCGGAGACGCGATCGATCTCGTAACGCTTTCGGATGCGCTCCGCGGCAAGACCGGGCTCGAGGCGGTGGGGGGAGCGTCGTACCTCGCAACGCTCGTGAGCCTCGTTCCCACGGCGGCGAACATCAAGCACCACGCGCGGATCGTGCGCGAGAAGGCCGTTCTTCGCAAGCTTATCCACTCCGCCACCGATATCATCACCCAGAGCTATGAAGACTCGCGGACCGTGGTCAACATCGATGAACTTCTTGACCGGGCTGAGAAATCGATCTTCGAGATCGCCCAGGGCAAGATCAAAGATTCCTTTGTCTCCATGAAGAACATCGTAGGACACAGCTTCGCGATCGTGGAACGGCTCTATGAGAAGAAAGAGATGGTCACCGGCCTTGCGACCGGCTTTCTGGACCTGGACGAGAGGACATCAGGATTTCAGCAGAGCGACCTGATCATCATTGCGGGCAGGCCGTCCATGGGCAAGACGGCGTTCTGTCTGAACATCGCGGCCTACGCCGCCATTGAAAAGGGAAAGTCCGTGGCGATCTTCAGCCTTGAAATGTCCAAGGAACAGCTTGTGCTCCGTATGCTGGGTTCCGAATCGCGTGTGGACGCGCATAAGCTGCGGACCGGTCATCTGTCTGAACGCGACTGGACGCCGCTCTCCACCGCTGCGGGCAAGCTGGCGGATGCGCCGATCTTTATCGATGATACTGCCGCGATCTCGGTGCTCGAGACGCGGGCCAAGGCCCGCCGGCTGAAGGCCGATCAGGGACTTGACCTCGTCATTGTCGATTATCTGCAGCTCATGCGCGGCAGGGGCGATGAGGGCAGCCGCGAGCAGGAAATTTCAAATATCTCGCGCTCGCTCAAGGCGCTCGCCAAAGAGCTCCAGGTCCCGGTCATAGCGCTCTCGCAGCTGAACCGGGCCGTGGAGACGAGGCCCGGCAAGGAAAAAAGACCCATGCTCGCCGATCTTCGCGAATCCGGCGCCATTGAACAGGACGCGGATGTGATATTATTCATCTATCGCGATGAGGTCTACAACAAGTGTGAATGTCCCTACGACGGAGAATGCCTGTGCGGCCAGAGGGGGAAGGCCGAGGTGATCATTGGAAAGCAGAGAAACGGACCGATCGGCAAAGTGGACCTGACATTCGTCAACCGGTACACTAGGTTCGAAAATGCAGAGAAGAGGGCATTTTAGCTGCTGCTGTGCAGTGATCCAATAAAAAAAACGTTTTTTTTACCGCAGAGACACGGAGGACACGGAGAAAAACCCGTAAGTTCCAAAATTTTCCCCGGCGTCCTGGTGTCTCCATCGGTAGTTAGTCTCCTGTCAGCTCATCGGAGGTGCCTATGCTTCGTCATCCGGCTGTAGCAGTTTCCCCCGGTGTCCTGGCTTCTCCATCGGTAGTTAGTCTCCTGTCAGCTCATCGGAGGTGCCTATGCTTCGTCATCCGGCTGTAGCAGGACAGTTCTACAAAGGCTCTCCCGAGGCGCTCATGCAGCAGGTCCGGGAATTCATCGTGCCGGGTGTTGTAAAAACAAGAGCCCTCGGTATCGTATCTCCCCATGCGGGTCTGATCTATTCCGGATCAGTGGCCGGGGCGGTGTACTCCCGGATCGAACTGCCGGATACCATGGTGCTCATCGGGCCGAACCATACCGGTCTCGGCGCGCCGGTTTCCCTCATGGCCAGAGGCCGATGGGAGACGCCACTCGGCCTGGTCGAGATCGACGAAGCCCTGGCCGACTCGATCCTTTCAAAGTCCGCGCGCATCCATGAAGATTCCCTTGCCCACCTTCGCGAACACTCCCTTGAGGTACAGCTTCCCTTTATCCAGCATTTTAAGAGGGAGTTCAAGATAGTCCCGATCCAGATGCTTGACACGAGGCTCGATACCTGTAAAGAGGTGGGAAAGGCGATAGGAGAGGCAATTGCGGAATGCGGAATGCGGAATGCGGAATATAAAGCGGAGAATAAATCCGAAATCCGAAATCCGAAATCCGAAATTCCAAATGTTCTCATCATCGCCAGTTCAGACATGAGTCATTACGAGCGGGCTGCTGTTGCAAAAGAAAAGGATTTTAAAGCTATTCATCAGTTATTAAATCTCGATCCAGAAGGTTTGTATCGTGTGGTCAAGGAGTACGGCATCACCATGTGCGGTTCTGGACCCGCTGTCGCCATGCTTGTTGCCTGCAAACTCCTCGGCGCTGCCAAGGCAGAACTCATCAAATACACGAACTCCGGCGATGTGAGCGGCGATTATGAGCAGGTGGTCGGGTATGCGGGGATTGTGGTTTCCTAAACGATTTCATCTGATCTCACGGTAACTCCTCTCGCGTTACAGCTTCAACAACGCAAGCCCAGAAAAACAAGATGTGCCAAAAAAAATAATGTGGTAACTCGTAACCTCATTATGACACCCCCGGTGTACCCTCTATCATGTTTTTCAATTTCTCAACGGAGGTGTCATGATGAGGAAAGAGACGATGAAGGGGATTTCGATGTTGGAGTTATTGTTCGTTGTCGCGATAAGCGGTATTTTGATGGGCATCGCGGGCTTCACGGTTCAAGGTTTTCGCAGTCGGTACGATGCGGAAAGCCAGGTAAGGCAATTACATGTCGATATGACGAACGCGCGTGTACAGGCCCTCGAAAAAAACAAGGTGCACTATGTGATAATGACAACCAACGGCTATCAGATCATCGAGGACACGAATGAGAGCGGAGGGAGCGCGCCTGATAACGGGGATATCCCGTTGTGGTCGGCGCCGAAACAGTTCAAGTTTCATTCCCTCTGGAACGGGACCGTAATCATGGACGAGAGAGGGATCGTATCGAAGTCCACCGGTCCTATCCTCGCCAATGGCGGTCTTGTGATCCGGTTTGACACCGCCGGCACTGACCCTGAATACGATTGTATCTCGACAGGGCCGACTCGGATTAGGCCGGGAAAATGGAGCGGAACGAAATGTGTAACGAGATAAAAGGGGCGCATTACATCTCTAGGGTTGGTCTTCATGAATGACGTTTATTATACGATCGAAACTTGACTGATCGAGCCTAAACCGACTACTAATATTTGGTTCAATCTACAACGTTGAACAGCCAAAAGATCGCCGTTGTGTGTAATACATTACATGCCTGAGAAGCCATTTCATAGTGCTTCTTTCATATATAAACAATAACGTATTGAAAAAAATGTATATTGCTATGGTATGTATGTTGCATTAATCTTCAGTACGGAAATCAGATAACTTCCTGAATTTTGCAACAAAAGGAGGGCATTGTGAGAAAATTCAAAATGTTCTGTCCTGACTGCGGGGCAGTGATAATAACAACAGCGCCGCAATCAGTGATCTCGGAATTATGCCCGGGCTGCAGGTTACATATCTGGGACATATCCGATGCCTTGATGGCTGATGTGGTCCCTCAGGACCCGCATCACGCAGGCAACTCGATTATTCACCCGGACAACTAAGACGTTATTTTTTTTGCGATACTATGCGGAGGCATAAAGACATGAAGATGAAGGCCAATAACAAGTCAATCGCGTATGCGCTGGCAAAAATATTCATCATGCTGCTGTTTTTGGCAATGCCCGCACAACTGTTCGCGCAGGAAATGCAAAACTACTGCATTACGCCACCCTATGTGAAGGTAAACGTAGCGCCGAATATCATGATCCTGATGGATAATTCCACGGACATGTATAATCACGCGTATTCGGATGCTTATACGCCGAATGCTACCAAAGACAACTACATAGGTTATTATCTTCCTCAATCGTGTTATTCCTATGACAACGGTCACAGCAAGTTTGCTGAACTACCCAAGACAGGAAGTACCGCCGGCAACACCCCAAATTCTTATACGAGTTATACCTATGCGGACCAGTGTCCGAGCACAGCCCCTTTCCGCGGCAATTTCCTGAACTGGGCGACCATGTCAAAATACGATGTTCTGCAGAAGGTTTTACTAGGCGGCAATTCTGTATCAAAACAGACCAATGCCAATACACTTCTCAGCATTTCTGGCAGCTGGACAAAGACTTATAATAGCTGCGTCTTAAATGTCAACAACGCGAACCTTACCATCACCGAAAACACACCGGGCGCCTGCCAGATTATTGATACCATTGAGGGGACCAGCACGAGTCCCGATCCCTGGCTACAAACTGTATATTTGAATCAGCAAAGGTTTCATGCGTTCTATGAAAAAGCTGTCGGCTGGGTCGCTGATGCGAATTCATATGCGTCAATCGGAATAAAGGGCTTTGGCAAATTCGCCTCAAAGGCATTGGACATGCTGAATCCTGTTTCAGAGGCATGGGCTGCTACAACCGGCATCGGCATCCTGACAGGTTCTCTTAACGGGACCATCGGCAGCACTTATAGCATTACATTCCAATGCACCGGCGGATCAAGCGCTTGTCCATCTAATGCAACCTATAACTGGACTATTAGCAATAAACCTGCATGGCTCACCACTACTACCTACACTTCTTCCGGGCAAATGATTAATTATCAGGTAACGCTGAGCGGCATCCCTACGCCTTCAACCGCGACCGATTACGGGAACATTACGATCGCGTTTACCGCTAGTTCCAAGTCTGCGTCAAGACAGATCTCTATTTCTGTAACCCCTGCTTCTCTCTCGATCACTACCTCAAGCCCGCTTGTAGAAGGAAATGTCGGGTTGTCTTATGGACCGGTCACCATCAGCGGACAGGGTGGCGTAACCCACGACGCGGTCCCCACCATACCTTACACATGGACTTACCAATGGTCTGCCACGGGTCTTCCTCCCGGCCTGTCGATAGACCCGTCCACAGGCGTTATTTCAGGAACGCCGACTACTGCCGCGGTATATAATGCCGTCGTTACCATGACCGATGGCGATACGGGCACACCATCCTCGGTCAATAAGACTTTTTCGATAACCATCATCGCGTCCTCTCTCGTTATCACAACACCTAATCTTCCTGACGGGACCGTCAGCTCCGCCTATTCTGCGACCCTGGCCGGCGCAGGCGGCTCGAGCGCGGGTTATGCATGGGCCATCACATCCGGGTACCTGCCGTTCGGGTTCACTCTTGATTCGACCACAGGCGTCATATCAGGCAAAACCTGTCCGTTTACGAGCACGGGAGCGTTGCCGGATGTGATAGGAAATGGTGCAGGAAGCGGACCAGGCATCGCAACCGGAGTTAATTATTTAAAGACCGATACCTTCAGTGTCCTCAGTGGACATAGCTACGAGGTAACGGCATGCCCTGCAAAGGGAGGCAGCTTCACCGGGGACCCCTGGTTGCAACTCACCGGCGTATACAACTATTACAATGATGACTCCAGTTGCGGTTTAGGTCCTGATGTCACCTTTACCGCGGGTGCAAGCGGAACCGAAACACTCGATCAGTCAACGTGGGGACCTTCTCATACGACTGCCGATACCTCCTGGAGCTACAACATCACAGATACCACCGACAACAGGCAGTGCGCCGGCACCTTTCCATTTACCGTGTCACTCACAGACAGCATCGGGACTTCTGTGCACAAGGATCTTTCCATCATCATAGGTGCCGGTGCGCTCCAGATCGCCACCACCGGCCTGGCATCAGCGGCCAAAGGTGTACCCTACAGCTTCTCCATGATAGCGTCCGGCGGTACGGCTCCGTATACCTGGTCAGCCACAGGTTTGCCATCCGGGTTTTCAATAGATCCGGCATCAGGGGTGATCACGGGATTGGCCACCGCGACCCAGGTGGGGACACCTGTTACCATAACTTTGACGGACAGCATTGCTACGACGGTCTCAAAGACCTATATGTTCACGGTGGCGAAGAGCCTTATCTTAAGGTCTCATGCCTACAATGTGAAGGTGGATATTGTTGAGGAACCCATGGTCGATGTCAACGGCAACGATTTTTACGATCCCGGCTATATCGGGGAGAGCTTTGTAGACTTGAACGGAAACGGAAAATGGGATGGCAAGCATGGGGTGTTCCAGCAATACTGGGACAACATAACCCTGAGAGCGCGGTGGGGCTTGACCAAATTCAGTCACCAGGGCGTCGACATATCGGCATGCATACCCGCTTCTCCCGCTGCATCGTTTTACACGACGATGCAGAATGCCACGCCCTCAGACAGCGCGCCCCTGGCCAGCGGGCTGTTCGGCGATATAAACTATTACGGATTTAACAGCCCGTTCGGCATGGGATACGCGGGATGCAATAACAGCGATCCTATCGACGATGTAGTATGCAGAAAAAACTACGTGCTGATCGTCAGTTCAGGCGCGGACCTGACAGGCACGGCGTTTACGACAAATCCCGACAGCAGCGCGTTTTCATCAGCGATCTGCACGGTGACCGCAGGGCGTGAGGCCAACAGGGACAAACCCCTTGTGAAAAACGCGTGTTACGGCTACATGAATGACCTGAGATCGGACAAGCCTGCCAAGCAGCAGGTCACCACGTTTGCCATCAATACCATGGGCACAGCGGCAAACGGCCAGATTCTTCAAGACGCGGCCCTCGCCGGCGGCGGTAAATACTACGACGCATCAATCGCCACGAATCTCGAGGCTCAGCTCAATCTGGCGTTCCAGGACATGCTGGCGCGTGCCGCGGCAGGTACGGCTGCATCGGTGTTGGCCTCTGGAGAGGGGAGCGGGGCAAATCTTATCCAGGCGGTATTTTATCCGAGAAGAAAGTTCGGCGATACCGAGATCTCATGGATCGGGAGGCTCTCGAACCTGTGGTATTACGTGGACCCGAGATTCAGCACCAGCAGCATCCGTGAGGATGACGGCTCCAAGTTGCTCGATCTGAAGACAGCACCCTCCGGCACCCGTCAAGACTATATAGTGTCGCTCCACTTCAACGGTGAAGCCACCATGGCGACGCGGTGGACAGACACGAACGGAGACGGCGTGGTTGACAGCCTCCTGTCTCCCGATATCCAATTTGAATACCTGGGAACTCTCTGGGAGGCGGGCAAACTGCTGTGGGACCGAACTGCGTCCTCCAGAACGCTCTACACCTCGCTGACGGGAAGCCTTGTCAATTTTTCAACGGCGAACAGGACGGCTTTGAAGCCGTATCTGCAGGCGGCTTCGGACTCGGAGGCAGAAGCGATAATTCGATGGGTGCAGGGAGAAGATACGCCGTTTTCACCGGCGATCTCGCCGGCCTTTACGCCGAGCTACCGGGGGCGTTCGGTGCAGATCTCTACGTGCTCGAACAACACAAATCGCGTATGCAGCGTGGATGCGGACTGCGGGGCCGGCAACACATGCGTCTTGACGGGTCCCAATACCTGGAAACTGGGCGACGTGCTCAATTCCACTCCGAAGATCTCGACATGGCAGGCGTTAAACGGCTATCACACGATCCAGAAAGACTCGACGTATGGAGTGCCTGGCTCGGACCCGTACTATGGAGACCCCGCCGACAGCACCCATTATATCACGTCCTCGGCGTATAAGAACCGGGGGATGATCTTTGCGGGCGCAAACGACGGGATGCTCCACGCCATTAAACTCGGGACATTGGAACTGAAGTGGAGCGGCCAGAGCCCAACTGAGAAGGCGAAACTGTCGGGGACCAATCTTGGACAAGAGATTTGGGCATACATTCCGAAAAATGCGCTCCCCTATTTGACATACGACACAGACTCCGGGTATTGCCATGTGTATACCGTGGACCTTACGCCGTATGTTTTTGACGCGAGCATCGGAAGGCCTGCCACCTGTACGGAAACTAATACCGCGGATTGCATCAAATCAGCGTCCACCTGGCGGACCATTGTTATCGGCGGCATGAGATACGGCGGGGCGTGCAGAAAAAAGGGTGCTGCTTGCAATTCGGGATCGGATTGCGTGAATACGCCGATCGTCGATCCGGCTGATGGTTCCAAAGGTCTTGGTTATTCTTCTTACTTTGCCCTCGATATTACGGACCAGAATAGCCCGCAGCTTCTTTGGGAGTTTTCGGACCCTGCGCTCGGGTTTTCAACATCGGGGCCCACCGTTGTGAGGATCAACGCAAAGAATCTGGACGGCACGTCTGATACCAACAAAAACGGCCACTGGTTTGTCGTCTTTGGTTCGGGCCCTACCGGTCCGATCGACACAAGTGCCCAGCAATTCCTGGGAAGGTCAGACCAGCCCTTGAAGATTTTTGTGCTGAATTTACCGGACGGCAGCCTGGCTGCGACCATCCCCACCGGGATCCCAACGGCCTTTGCCGGATCCGTGTACAACGCCACTCTGGACCCCGACCTTAACTATCAGGATGACGTGATGTATGTCCCATATGTGAAAAAATGCGCTGCGACCACGAGTGTCTGCACCGTTGACACGTGGACCGACGGAGGTGTGGGAAGGATCACGACAAAGGAGGACGTAAACCCCGCCAACTGGGTCTGGAGCAAGGTCATAGACGGCGTCGGTCCCTTGACCTCGTCGGTTGTGAAGCTGCAGAACAATGCAGCACATACGCTCTGGCTGTTCTTTGGAACAGGCAGATACTTCTTTGAGTTGACCGGCGGCGATGCGGACGATGGATCCGGCCAGAGAGCGGTATTCGGCGTGAAAGATCCCTGCTTTACCTCAGCAGGCTATGTCAAGACCTGCACGACGTCTGTTTCTCCGAACTCTTTGACAAATGTAACGAATGTCGCGGATGTGGTGGCGAATCCTGCTGCTGGCTGGTTTATCAACCTAGACCCCGACCCGAGCCCCGCTTCCACGTTCAGGGCGGAACGGGAAATTACCGACCCGCTGGCCGCGAGCACCGGGGTCGTATTTTTTACAACCTACAAGCCGTACACGGACCAGTGCGCCCTCGGAGGCAATAGTTTTATTTGGGCGGTAAAATACGATACCGGCGGGTCTGCTGAGACCCTGTTGAAAGGCAAGGCATTGATACAGGTTTCCACCGGCAGCATTGAACAGCTAGATCTTTCGAGTGCGTTTACGAATGCCGGCAACAGAAAAACCGGTGGCATGGAGGGCGTGCCGCCGACGGCGCAGGGCTTGTCGATTATGACGACGCCGCCGCCGATAAAAAGGGTCCTCCATAAGCGGGAGAGATAATGCGGAGAAAGAAAAACAGAGGGTTTACAATAATAGAGCTCATGGTCG